>Ga0182015_10001668_pt1 | contig 28767 bp, 34 predicted proteins | sample 712P3MmetaG_FD_120478 | JGI IMG/M metagenome (GOLD analysis project Ga0182015, IMG submission 120478) | Permafrost microbial communities from Stordalen Mire, Sweden - 712P3M metaG | ecosystem: Environmental > Terrestrial > Soil > Wetlands > Permafrost | place: Sweden: Stordalen | collected... | reverse complement strand
GGCTCTCACAACCAACCTTCTTTTAGGCAAGTCGCAACTCGTAGATCTGCAGATTCAGCCAAAACAACGGGGTCATGCCAAAGAAATGAGCGCAGGATTATGAGAGCAGCAGGCTACTTCGATACAGATAGCGCTTGTTCGAGGGTTTCCCGGATGAAGCGCGTATAAGGGATGCCGCGCGCTTTGGCGCGAGCCTTCACAGCCGCAAGCAAGGGCTCGGGCACTCGCATGTTGATCTGTTGATTTTTTTTCTCGAATTCAAAGAGAACTGGCTTGAATTGTGAGAAATCCAAATGAGAGAGGTCGTTGGAAAGAAAGGCCTCGGCCTGCTTATCGGTTGTCAGGCGCGGAACTTTATTTTTCACACGCTGCTTTTTCATAAACTGCCCTTTTCATAGGCTGCAGCCTCGCGTGCATGCATGTAACGCGCGGTGACTGGGCGGATCAGACGGCGCCCAGTTGCCGTGCGGATGGTGAAAGCTACAAATAGCGGGCGTCCCGAGCTTGTTTTGCCCACTGCGATTAAACGTTCCTCTTCCGCCGAGTGTTTAGGGTCGGGCGCGACGCGAGGGCTGTGTAAGAACACATACTCGATCTCGGATATCGAAACGCCGTGCTTCTGGCACTTGGAGCGGTTGCCATCATCCCAATCGAATCCGCTGCACCGCAATCTCATGGTATCAGGCGACTATATAAATGTATATACGTTACGTTTGGTCCGCACGAAAACGTCTGGAATAAGCGGCTTAGCCGATCGCTTGCCGCAGTAGGTCACTCTAAACTATTTATGAGATAGTCTTTAGAATACTTCGCGCCTCATGCCTCTTTCTTTCTACACAAAGCCGGGACTGGTGGTGTATGTGACGTGCGGGGATCCGAACCTCGCGACGACGCGGGCGGTGGTGTTGGCGGCGATCGGGGCTGGGGCGGATGTGATTGAGTTGGGGGTGCCCTTCAGCGATCCGGTGGCGGACGGTCCGGTGATTCAGCGGGCCAGTGAGCGTGCTTTGAAACATGGAACTTGCCTGGCGGAGGTGTTGACGTTGGCGGCGGATGTGCGGCAGCATACGCAGTCGACGGGGCTGGTGGTGTTTTCGTATTTGAATCCGATCTTGCGAATGGGCATGGAAAAATTCTGCAAAGTGGCGCGACATGCGGGCGTGGATGGAGTGCTGGTGACCGATTTGCCGGTGGAAGAAGCAGGCGAATATTTGCGGAACATGAAAACGAACAATTTGTCGCCAATATTCCTGGCGGCGCCGACCAGTCCGGATGATCGACTGAAGCGGATTGCGGAAGCTTCCCGAGGATTTGTGTATGCGGTGTCGCGAACCGGCGTGACTGGAGCACGGCAGCAATTGGCGGGAGATGCGCAGAGTTTGGTTCGCCGATTGCGCCGCGTGACGAAGTTGCCGGTTGCGGTGGGATTTGGAATTTCGACCGCACAACAATTTGCAGAAGTTGGGAAGTTTGCCGATGCGGTGGTGGTGGGCAGTGCGATTGTAGAGACGATTGAGAGAAATGTGGGAAGGGAAGCGGAGGCGGTCGGGGAGTTTGTGAAGGGGTTGGTGGGAGCTGCGGGGTGAGTGGGCACTATCTTAGTCGCGAAACCGCTATTAGTTGTGGCGAAGCCGGAAGGTTTGTGGTGGTAGAGATCCTTCGACTGCGGTTGTGCTTCGCTGTGGCGAAGCACAATCCTCGCTCAGGAGGACAGAGGGATTTGTAATCGCAAGGGTTTATGGATATTGCGGATTGGCGAAAGAAGATCGATGAGTTGGACCGGCGACTGGTGGAGTTGCTGAACGAGCGGGCGCGGTCCGCCATCGAGATCGGGCGCCTGAAGCGGGATACGGAGGTGCCGATCTATGAGCCGGAGCGGGAGCGGATTGTCTTCGAGAATGTGCAGAAGATGAATCCCGGTCCGCTGCCGGGCAGGGAGATGGTGCGAATTTATGAACGCATCATGGATGTGATGCGGAATATTCAGAAAGAGGGCATGGGAGCGGGCGCTCGGGGTGCGGAGACGGAAACGGAGTTTGATTCGGACGTGAATGACTGAATCGGCGGTGGGGAAGGGAAGGCAGATTCCTCGCTGCGCTCGGAATGACAAAAATAAGTGTGAGAGTGAAATAGAGATTTCCTATGATTGTGGCGATGCAGGAGATTGCGGACGAGGGTCAGATCCAGCAGGTGATTGAACAGCTGGTGAAGCTGGGGTTCGAGGTTCATCGATCTTCGGGAGCGCGACAGACCGTGCTGGGCGCGGTGGGAGCGGGAATCGATTTCGACATCCGCAATTTGGAGTTGCTGCCGGGGGTGCAGGAAGTTCATCGGATTAGTGCGCCTTACAAGTTGGCAGGCAGGAGTTTTCGGCCGGAAGGCACGGCGGTGAAGCTGGCAAATGGCGTAGAGATTGGCGGCAATGAGATTGTGGTGATGGCGGGGCCGTGCACGGTGGAGTCGCGGGAGCAATTATTTGCGACAGCGGAGGTAGTGGCTACAGCGGGAGCAAAAGTGCTGCGGGGCGGGGCGTTTAAGCCGAGGAGTTCTCCTTATTCTTTTCAGGGGCATGGGGAAGATGCGCTGAAACTGATGCGCGAGGCGGGAGAGAAATTCAAGCTGCTGGTGATCAGCGAGGTGATGGAGATCGCGCAGATCCCCATGATGCTGCCCTATGTGGATATTTTGCAGGTGGGCGCGCGCAACATGCAGAACTTTAATCTGCTGCGCGAGTTGGGGAAGGTCCGCAAACCGGTGCTGCTGAAGCGTGGGATCGCGGCGACTCTGGAAGAGTTGTTGCTGTCGGCGGAATACATTATGGCGGGCGGGAATTACGAAGTGATTTTGTGCGAGCGCGGAATTCGAACGTTCGAGACTTACACGCGCAACACGATGGATATATCGGCGATTCCGATCATCCATAAGCTATCGCATTTGCCCATGACGGCCGATCCATCGCACGGGACGGGGCGGCGGGATAAAGTTCCGCCGATGGCGAGGGCGTCCGTGGCGGCGGGGGCGGACGCGTTGTTGATCGAAGTCCATAACGACCCGAATAAGGCGTGGTCGGATGGAGCGCAGTCGTTGTTTCCGGAGCAGTTCGTAAAGTTGATGGATGAGTTGAGGATGATTGCGCCCGCGGTGGGACGGAGCATTGGGTGATTGAGTGATCGTGTCATTGGGTGATCGATGGCACGATGAGTGCTTGTGCGATGAGTCTCAAATATTTAATCGCTCAGTCGCACGATCGCCCGATCAATCAATTCTTTTTATGTCTATTCGCCAAATTACGATTGTTGGGACGGGGATGATCGGGGGGTCGTTTGCGCTGGCGCTGCGGAGGTGCGGATTTGCAGGGCGGATTGTGGGATGCGACCGGGAAGCGACGCTGGAGCGGGCGCAGATGCGAGGAGCCATTGATGAAGGATTCTGCGAGCCGGCAGACGCGGTGCGCGGGAGTCAGTGGGTTTTGTTGGCGACGCCGGTGCTGGCGATTGTGGAATTGATTGGGCGATTGGGACCGATGCTTTCGGCGGACACGTTGCTTACCGATGTCGGAAGCACGAAGGTTGCGGTGGCGCAACGGGCATTCGAGGTGTGGGGCGAGAAAGCGAAGCATCGATTCCTGGCGGGGCATCCGATGGCGGGGAAAGAAAACTGTGGCGTGGATCATGCGGACGCCGATTTGTTTCAGGATGCAGTGTGGTTTGTGACGCCGCTGCCGGAGCAGAGTTTTGAGGGACAGAAATTTACGGAGTTTCTGGGATGGATCGATCAGATTGGGGCGCGGGTGGCGATGCTGCCTCCGGAGGAGCATGACCGGGCGTGTGCGTGGGTGAGCCATGCGCCGCAGATGATTTCAACGGCGCTTGCGGCGGCACTGGTGGAGGAGTTTGGAGAAGAAGCGCCGCTGCTGGCGACGGGTGGGCGGGCATTGCGGGAGATGACTCGAATTGCGGGGAGTCCGTACTCGATGTGGCGGGATATTGCGATCAGCAACAGGAAGAATATCGAAGAGGCGCTGTGGAAGGTGGAGCAGCGGCTGGCGCATATCCGGGAAAATTTGGCTACGCGAGGGTTAGCGGAGGAATTTGAAGTGGCGCATGGATTGGGCAAAGGGACGACGACGAAGTAGGGAATCAGAAAATTGAGCGATTGAGTGATCGGGTGATTTGGCGATTGAATACTTCGTTTCGAATCGCTCAATCACTCAATCGCCCAATTGCTCAATTTTCTTTTACAATGCGGACGCTATGAATAAAGTGGTGGCGAGTGCGGATGAGGCGATTCGCGATGTGGGCGATGGCGCTGTGATCATGATTGGCGGGTTTGGGCTGTGCGGGATTCCGGAGAATCTGGTGCGGGCTCTGGTGAAGAAGGGATCGAAGAATCTGACGACGATCAGCAATAACGTTGGGGTGGATGGGTTGGGGAATGGGTTGCTGCTGGCGGCGGGGCAGATTGTGCATCACATTGGGACTTACGTGGGTGAGAATAAATTGCTGGAAGAGATGGTGCTGACGGGGAAGATCCGGCTGAATCTGGTGCCGCAGGGAACGTTTTCGGAGAGGATTCGAGCGGGGGGAGCGGGGATTCCGGCGTTTTTTACGCCGACCGGAGTGGGGACCATTGTTGCGGAAGGAAAAGAGACGCGCGACTTCGATGGCCGCGCTTATGTGATGGAACGCGCGCTGAAGGCCGACTTTGCATTCGTGAAGGCGTGGAAGGGCGATAAGGAAGGGAATTTGGTTTATAGAAAAACCGCCCGGAATTTTAATCCGATGATGGCGACGGCGGCGAAGGTAACGATTGCCGAGGTGGAGCAGTTGGTCGAAATTGGCGAGTTGGATGGGGATGCGGTGCATACGCCGTCGATTTATGTGAAGAGGATTTTTCAGGGAGAGTTGTATGAGAAGAGGATTGAGAGGCGGACGGTGAGGAAGAGTTAGAACGAAGTACCGAGGATTGGTGGCGGGTAGGTGCAAGGGATCCCTCGACTGCGGTTGTGCTGCGCTGTCGCGACACACAATCCTCGCTCAGGATGACAAATATCATGAATAAACCTGGCAAAGACACCGACAAACGCGAGCGCATCGTCAAGCGCATTGCGCGGGAGTTGCGGGATGGGTTCTATGTGAACCTGGGGATTGGGATGCCGACGCTGATTGCGAATTACGTGCCGGCGGGGATTGAAGTGGTGTTGCAGTCGGAGAATGGGATGCTGGGGATTGGACCGTATCCGGTGGAGGGGCAGGAAGACGCCGACTTGATCAACGCGGGCAAGGAGACGGTGAGCGAGATGGCGGGGACGTCTTATTTTTCGAGCGCGGATTCGTTTGCCATGATCCGCGGCGGCCACATTGACTTGAGCGTGCTGGGCGCGATGGAAGTGGATGAATCGGGAAGCCTGGCGAATTGGATGATCCCGGGAAAAATGGTGAAGGGGATGGGCGGGGCGATGGATTTAGTGGCTGGGGCCCGGCGGGTGGTGGTGGCGATGGAGCATACGACTCGCGACGGTGCTCCGAAGATTTTGAAGAAATGTACGCTGCCGCTGACCGGGGTGAAGGTGGTGGATACGATTGTGACGGAGATGGCGTATATCCGCGTGACGGAGGGGGGATTGGTGCTGGAGGAAGTGGGTCCGGGGTTGACGGCGGAGGATGTGCAGCGGGCGACGGATGCGAGGTTGGTGGTGAGTGAGAATCTGAAGGTGATGGAAAGCTAGGCGCGTTCCTTTATGTCAGAGCCGCTGACGACTCTATATCGCCCAGTCGGCCGAAAAGAATTGGAATTGATCGGCGTCAGCGGATTTCGTACGTTCCCGCCTCGCCTTCCCGGACAGCCTTTCTTCTACCCAGTGCTCAACGAAGAATACGCAACTCAGATCGCGCGCGAGTGGAACACCAAAGACGAAGGGTCAGGATACGAAGGGCATGTATTGAAGTTCGATGTACGCAACGAATTCCTGAGTCGATACGATGCGCACGTTGTTGGTAGCTCAACGCACCGAGAGTATTGGATTCCCGCCGAAGACTTGGAAGAATTCAACCGGAATATAGAAGGGAGCATAGAAGCCATTCGTTCGTTTCGCCGCGACTCATCGAGCGAATAGCCATCCCTTTCAAATGCGAAACGGGGCGGCTAGCAGGCGGAACGGGAGGGTGATGGCGAGGAAGACGACTTCCAGCACTCCATGGACTGCGACACCGATGATGCGAAACGGTAGCAGCAACAGCCAGATGAACGGGTAGGCGATGAGCGCCAGCAGGGCTAGCGGCCAGCAGAATACGAAGAGGATGCACCAAAGGAGGAAAGTGAACATGGGAGACTCCGTCTTTCTTACTCCTATACAAGTTTACGATGTGGGTGGGAAAAAAGTTCCAGTAGAGTCTGCTGGGAAATCTTTAGGTGCGCTTCTGGCGCGCGAAAGAATGCAGAGATCCTTCGACTGCGGTTGTGCTTCGCTGCCGCGAAGCACAATCCTCGCTCAGGATGACAAACTCTTTTTTCTGACTGAATCTTATTCTTCAATTATTCGTAGCGGAGGGCTTCGGCGGGGAGGGTGCGTGCTGCCGACCAGGAGGGGTATAACGTGGCGATGAAAGAGACGCCGATGGCGACGAAGGCTACGAGGAGACCGTCCATGGGGCGGGGTGCGAAGGGGACGTAGTCAATGGAGTAGACCTCGGGCGAGAGGGAGATGATGTGGTAGTGTCCACCGGCGTAAGAGATGGCATAGCCGAGCAGCAGGCCGATGGCGGTGCCGATCAGGCCGATTAACATTCCCTGTGCGATAAAAATATTTCTTACCTGCGATTTGCGTGTTCCCATGGAGATGAGCACGGCGATGTCGCGGGTTTTTTCCATGACCATCATGATGAGAGAGATGAGGATGTTGAGCGCGGCGACGAAAACAATCAGGCCGATGGTGATGAAGGTGACGAGGCGCTCGAGGCGCAACGCGTGGAACAAGGCCTGGTTCTGCTCCATCCAGTTGGTGGTCATGAAGCCTTTGCCGGCGGCGGTTTCGAGTGCGTGAGAGATTTTATCGGCCTGGTAGATGTCGTCGACTTTGAATTCAATGACGGAGATAAGATCGCCGAGGCCGAAGAGGCGTTGCGCATCGGAGAGATCGGTAAAGGCCCACGACGAATCGTAGTCAAAGAAACCGGAGTTGAAAATTCCGACGACGCGGAAGCGAGTGTATTTAGGCACCATGCCGAAGGGAGTGAGTTCGCCTTGCGGGCTGGTGACGAGCACGACCGAGCCTACGGTGGCCCCGAGATTTTCGGCCATGTCTTTGCCGAGGATGATGGGAGGCATGGCGGCGACGCGGGCGTGGACGCCGGAGAGATCGTCTGGCGAATTGCTAGCGGGCGAGCTGTGATTGGGCGCTGAAGCGTCGGGGACGGGCGAAGCTCCTGTCTCCACGTGACTTTCTTTGGCGCCTTGACCGTTTTGTTTCTCTGGTTCACCTTGTTTCTCTGGTTCATCCAGCGCGTCGGCGGAGCCTTCTTTGATGCTGCTTAGAAGGTCTCCAACTTTTCTTTCGTCGGCGGGAATCATGCCTTTAAGGACTGCGCCGCGGGCGCGAGGGCCGCGGGAGATGAGGACTTGCTCGAAAATTGCGGGAGCGTCGGCTACGACGTGGGGTTCCTTCGCGAGGCGTTTGAGGAGCGCAGGCCAGTCCTGGATTCCATCGTCGGCAACGCGGAGGAGACTGATGTGCGAGGTAGAGCCGATGAGGCGCTGCTGGAGGTCCTGGCGAAAGCCGTTATTGATGGCTAAGGCGACGATGAGCGAGGCGACTCCGGCGGCGACTCCGACGATTGAGATGCCGGTAATGATGCCGATGAAAGCTTGCCTTCTTTTTGCTCGCAGGTATCGCGCTGCTATAAACAGCTCGAATCTCATCTGGGGGTCCCTCGCGTTGCTCGGGATTTCGGCTGCGGGCTCACGCCCGCAAGACGCCTCAACTTGGCGCGCAGATAGCGTGACGCGATGAAGAGTTCGAAGCGCATGGGAAGCCGTCCGCTGTTAGGTCTCAGCTTTCGGCCAAGTTTGGATTATAGATGGATGGTATCGAGGCATGTGGCTTAGTGGGATCGGCTTCGATTAGTTTTTCTTGCAGCGCTGGAGCGAGGGCGGTCTTGAAATCTCGCAGGGTTAGCTCGAGGCCGCCGAAATCGGGATGGTCGTTGTGACCGATGGTGAAGGCGATGTCGATGGAATCTCCTGCGAGTAGGGGTGATTGCTGAAAGCGTTCGGCCATGTTCCAGCCGAGGGCGTCAAAGGTAGTTTTCAGTTCCCGGTTCTGAGTTCCCGGTTGTCTGGTGGCGGGAGTTTCGTTTGCTTTGAGTTTCAGTTTGATGTGCTTGTCTTTCAGGATTTTTGGCGGGGCGGTGAGGCAGGCGCCGCGGGCGGTAAATGCAGGTTCGTGATTGCCGGTGCCGTAGGGTTCCAGCAGGGCCAGCATTTGAAAAAGGGATGGAGTGATTTCCGAGAGGCTCAGTTCGGCTTCGACTTCGAGGACAGGTTCGAGGTCGGCGGCGGTGAGGCGGTTGCGGGCGAATGCGTCGAGCTCGGTTCGCAGTTGGCAAACATTCGTGGAGGGCATGGAAAAACCGCAGGCGTGGGAGTGTCCGCCGTAGCGGGTGAAAAGAGTGGCGCTCGCCTCGATGGCCTGGAGCAGATGAAAAGGACGGATGGAACGGCCGGAGCCATGCGCTTCTTCGCCGTTGCTCGAGATGACAATCGCGGGACGGTGGTAGCGCTCGACGATGCGAGTAGCGGCGATGCCGATGACGCCACGATGCCAGCCTTCGCCGTCGACCACGATGCAATAGGCTTCGCACAGAGTGGGGTCGCCAGAGATGCGTTCTTCGATCGAGCGCAGGATGCGGCGTTCCTCTTCCTGGCGGTCGGTGTTGAGGTGGTTGAGTTTGGCGGCGAGTTCGCGGGCGCGCGTCTCATCTTTCACGCTGAATAAGTCGATCACATCGCGGGCAACGTCCATGCGTCCGGCGGCGTTGATGCGAGGAGCGATGCGGAATGCGACTTCCGTGGAGTTGGGAGGGCGCTTAGTGGAAATTTGAGCTTCATTGAGCAGCGCCTTCAGGCCGGGATTCACCGCATGGCGAAGGGCATCGAGGCCGAACTTGGCGAAGATGCGATTCTCTCCGGTCAGCGGAACGGCGTCGGCGATGGTGGCGATGGCGACAACTTTCATGAAGGAGATTAGCAGGCGCGTCTGATCTTTTTGAGGCATGCGGCGCTGCATTAATGCCTGCGCCACTTTGAATGCTACCCCGGCTCCGCATAGTTGCTTGTAGGGATAGGAGCATCCAGCCTGATTGGGGTTGACGACGGCGTGCGCTTTGGGAACACCGTCCGGGCCGGGCAAATGGTGGTCGGTAACGATGAGATCGACGCCAAGGCGGCGCGCGGTTTCGGCGGGAGCGAAGGCGCGAATCCCCATATCGACGCTGATGATGAGGCGGATGCCGGCGGCGGCAGCGCGCTCGATGACGTCATCGCGCATGTCATAGCCTTCGCGGATACGGTGCGGGACGTGGAACTCGGCGGTGCCGCCGCAGAGTTCAATTGCGGTTTTCAGAATGATGATCGCCATCGTGCCATCGACGTCGTAGTCGCCGTAGATGAGGATGGGGTCTTTGCGCTCGATGGCGGCGTCGAGGCGGTCGACGGCGCAGCGGAGGCCGGTCATGTGATCCGGCAAATGCAGGTGGTCCAGAGATGGAGTGAGGAAGCGAGCGGCTGATTCGGCATCGGATACGCCGCGATGGATGAGCAAGCGAGCCAGAGTGCGGGCAGCATTGCGGTTTTGACCGTTTACGCCGCTCCGATTGAATGGCAGTTGAGGCAGATCACAGAGAGCTGTAGCGAGAGAGTGAACCTGTGCTGGATCCTCGGCGGCCAGTTCCCAGCGGGCGCTTTTCAGCACGGCTAGTTCTCTTCGTCCTGATCCGGTTCGTCGATGGGGATGCCGCCGAAGTCTTCGGAGACTTCCAGCAGACGCTGGTAGCGTTCGTACCACTCGGTGCTGACTTCGCAAAGAAACATGGATCCCTGGTAGGCCCAGCCGAGTTGCAGGAAGCCGACTTTGCCGGTATTGGCGCGCAGCCAGCGAGCGTCTTCAATGTCATCGCCATCGGAAAATTCCGAGTGGGAAAGGCGTTCTACTAATTCGTCCAATTCCTCGCGATCGAGCTTCCAGGAATGCATGGTAAGAAATGGAGCGCCGGTGCTTTTGGCAAGTTCGACGAAATCTTTCCAGGCATCGGGATTGTCGCCGGTTTCCCACATGATGCATTGCACTTCTTCGTAGTCCACATAGCCGTGAAAGCGGCTCATGCCGTGGCCTTCGATGAAGGCGATCATGTCATCTTTAATGATGGAGAGGTCGTCTGGAGTGGGTGACATTGCAGGAATCTACTTACTCTAACATTGTATGCTGTTTGGGCGGCAGGGTGCCAGCGGGAGTGCTTCCTCACCGCGCCGCGGCGGAAGCGGCTAAAGCCGCTCCTCTACGGTCTATTGTGGCATGCCTGAAGGCATGCCCTGATACGAGTCCAGACCTGAATTCCGGCACGAGTCGCGATGCGAGTCGTGACGCGGATCGAGTCAGAGTGCGATGAGAGTCGTGACGCGGATCGAGTCACAGTGCGATACGAGTCGTGACGCGGATCGAGTCACAGTGCGATGAGAGGTCCGATGCGAGTCGCGCTTATAGACTCATCGTCAGAGGAGATCGCTTGAGGAGATACGAAGTGAATAGCGTGTTACACTTTATGTTTCACAAACGATGCCTGTTGGGACAGGGCAGTCTGGTTTAGGACGAATTTTCCGCACATGCTGCTTTCCAAGGAATATGTGGGCTATCTGGCCCGCGAAGTTACCAAGAAACTGATTGCCAACAAGGCCATCGAAACTTCGGCTGTGCCGAAGGTGACGGAACGCGTCCACGCGGCGTTGTTAGAAGAAATGACGCTTGAGGATCGCATTAACGACGAGGTTCGAGTCATTCTCGAGGCTTATTCCGACGAGATGAACAAGAGCGGCGCCAACTACCAGGAGATGTTTCGCAAGGTGAAAAGCGAACTGGTGCGGAAGTACAAGGCGGTGCTGTGAGACTGAGCCGCGATAAAGTGAACGTGCTGGCGCGGGCGGTTGCGGACGCGCTGAAGGCGATGGACGAAGTGGATTTCATCGACGACCCGAACACGATCCGGCAGGAGACGCGCAAGATTCTGGAAGAGCTCTTGAATCGTGAAGAGCGGATCGACGTTGCGGCGCGGCTGAAGATTGAGAGCCAGAAGCGGACCATCCTGGAAGGTTCGCAGGAGTGGGACATTCTTTACAGGAAGTATTACAACGAGGAAGTGAAGAAGTTAGGCGTGTAGGGCTGGCGAGTTTGTTGCGCCTTATTCCTCTGAAATTCGACTTCGTGCTGATGCCTTGCCAGGGATCAACCAGGCGATTTAACGCGAACCATGGACGAGCAAGCGACGAAGGTTGACGTGCCGTGCAGTCTCAATTAACGATTGTCGCGCTATGAGAACGTTACTGTGGCTGTTGCTCCTTACAGCTTGTACTATCCCGGTAGCTGGAGATGAAGCATCCCAAATTGGCTACGTAGACTGCTCGTCGAATAAAGAGCATCTCACCATTCCAGTGTATTCGAATCGTTGCACCTCGATACCAGCAGCCAGCTTGAACTGTGGAGAAAAGGTTAGATTGCTGGGGCGCGAAGGACCATGGCTTAGGATTGCCTCGACCGACGGGGTCGAACGGTACATCGGCGTCGCTTCGATATCGCAGAGAAAAGATCGATTCGTAGCGGTCGATCTCCCGATCCCATCCGGACAGGATGCGGCCGATTGCAGCGTGCCCCGGTCCAAGACCGGCAACGTATCGGCTCGGCCTGTTTTCAGCCCGAGCCCCGAATATACGAAGGAGGCTCTCAAAGCCGGAATTGAGGGCTCAGTAACTTTGGCGCTGACCGTCGGTACCGACGGGCTTGTCCATGATGTCAAGGTGATGGTCGGGCTGGGACATGGCTTAGATGAGAGAGCCGTGGCAGCGGTTCAGTCGTGGAAGTTTGAGCCCGCGTTACGGGAGGGGAACCCGATTGAGTCAAACATGGTTGTAGAGGTCAATTTTCGATGGAGCAAGTAGTGGCCCATCGCCATGGGACACGCTCCTTGGCTCGATCACTTCGTCAAGACTGCTGACGGTTTGCATTCATCTTCTGCTGAATCATCCATACACGCAGCATTACCTCCCCTCCTAGTTCTGGGAGCTGGCTCGTCTTACAACACCAGGCAGGCCTCGTCGAAGGATAAGCGCGGGTTGCGGGGGAAGAGTTTCGTTGAGTCTCCATAGCCCAGGTTGCACAGGAAGTTCGACTTCCACTTGCCGTCGGGGAAGAATTCGGCGTTGAGCTTGGCGGCGTCGAATCCGGACATTGGACCGCAGTCGAGGCCAAGGGCGCGGGCCGCGAGAATGAAGTAAGCGCCTTCCAGCGAGCTGTTGCGAAAGGCGGTCTCTTCGACGAGGCCGGCCTTACCCAGAAACACGGAACGCATATCTTTGTGCGGAAAAAGCTTTGGGAGCTTCTCGTAAAATTCAGTATCCCAGGCAATGATGACGGTGACGGGAGCGGCCATGGTCTTGTCGACGTTGGCGGCGGCGAGAGCAGGACGGAGGCGCTCCTTGGCTTGGGATGTGGTCAGGAAGACATAGCGGGCGGGAGTTGTATTTGCGCTGGTGGGGCCGAAGGCGGCGAGTTCATAAGCCTGATGCAGCAACTCGGAAGGAACCGGCTGAGGAAGCCAGACATTGTGGGTACGAGCCTCTCGGAAAAGTTGGTCGATGGAATCTTTGGGGACGGGGGTTCTGGGGGATGCAGGAGCTGCGGCGGGAGCGTCGGGCATTGTCAGGTTTTTCCTTTTGTAGGAGGCTGGTAGTAATGAATTGGATGTGGCGCGAGGTGCCTGGATGCATTCGAAACAATCAGGGCAATCCAGCAAAAAGCCCCGTGCTGTTTGCGCGGGGCTTTTGGGCAAGATGTTGAATGATTTTCTAGGCTACGGCGGCGTGAGCGTTCCGCCGTTGCTCGATGGTTTCGAGGTGCTGTAGATACTTTTGCGCATTGTTGACGATCTTGCGTTGAGGCAGGCTGTTAATCCACAAGTCGCGAGGAGTGTTACGGCGTTCGCGGCGGGTTCCCACGTTTCCGCGATTTTGCAAGTTGGTGGCACGTTCTGCCATGATTTGCTGCCAGCCGCTGCCGGAGTTCACGTTGAACGTGCCAATGTAACCCCCGACAAGCAACTGAAAAGGCTTTTGGATTTTGTTCGTGCGATCAAATTGCGTGGAACCCTCTGCGCGGAAGTTTTCGAACCACGAAGGGTAGACGAAATCGGAGAGCAGGACGTTATCGATTTCATATCCCAGGCTGTCGTCTTCGCAGGAGTCGCAGACTTCGTAGGCGTAGAGCGTGCCCGCGGTATTGCTGTTCTGCACGAAGACGGTGAGATTGATGTTGGGGTCGCCGAGCATTTCGAGCAGTTCGTGACTGAGGGTGACGGTCCAGGAGTTCCCGGCTTTCAGATCGCTTCCGGCAAACACTTTGCCCATCGGCAAACCATCGGCAGTGAGGTCGTGGTAGCCGAGGGCGTTGGCTTGATCGGAGTCATCGAGCAGAACCAGCCACCAGCTTCCGGCTGGCGGTTGAGCGCCGCGGGGAACGATGGTGAGTTCGGCGTCGGTGCCCCAGACCGGGCGGAAGTCATTGGTGGCTTGTTTTTGCAGAGCGGCCACGACTGGGACGATCTCGGTATCGGCCAGGATGGTGCTCTCGTTGATGATCGAAATTTGAATGATTGGGGTTTGAGCGAGCGTGGTTTGGGTCATATACCTTCTCTCCTGAAACAAAATCGGAGAACGCGCAGCGTAAGGTTGCGTGACTCTGTGAGAAAAAGCTTATACGCTGATGAAGTGCGTAAGATCAGATCGAGCAAGATAAAGATGAGTCGCGATTCCGAATTGGAACTTGTTGCGGCGCACTTCGGGCTTGCGAGAAATTGAATTCGAGTTTACCTGCCGTGTTCGAATCCAGTCCCATCACAGCGAAGATTGTGCAGGCCGCTACGGAAGCGGGGTTCCATCTTGCGGGAATCGCGCCGGTGGAAAATTCCCCGGAGCTGGAATACTTTCCGCAGTGGATAGCCGCGGGGCATGCAGGCGAGATGAAGTATCTGGAAGGCCGCGATGCGGCAGGCCGGTTGAAGCGCGGATCGCTGGCGCATGTGGCACCGTGGGCGCGGAGCGTGGTGGTCTGCGCGATCAACTACAACACCGCGCAACCCTACTCAACGGAAGTATCAGAGGGCGGCGAAGAGCGGGGACGCGGCTGGATTTCGCGCTATGCGTGGGGCCGTGAGGATTATCACGATTCGGTGATGCGTAGACTGCGCCAGGTCGAGCTTGCGGTGAAGAGCGCGCCAGGCGCGAACGAAGCAATCACGCGATGCTATGTGGATACGGGGCCGATTGTGGAGCGCGTGGTTGCGAAGTACGCGGGAGTGGGATGGATAGGAAAGAATACCTGCATCATCAATCAGCAGATGGGATCGTGGTTGTTCCTGGGCGTGATCCTCACCTCGTTGGAGTTGAAGGCCAGTTTGCCCGCGCCGGATCGCTGCGGAAGTTGCACGAGGTGTATCGAGGCTTGTCCGACGGATGCGTTGATCGCTCCCTATCAACTCGATTCGAACCGGTGCATCTCTTATCTCACGATTGAAAAGCGCGGAGCGATCGCCGAGGAGATGCGAGAGGGAATGGGGCGGCAGGTTTTTGGCTGCGATATTTGCCAGGACGTCTGTCCATGGAACCGGAAAGCGCCGGCAACGGATGCGAGGGAGTTTCAGCCGCGAATGGAATTAGTCAATCCCGCGCTGGAGTGGCTGGCGGAAATGAGCGCGGAGGAATTCAATCGTACGTTTCGAGAGTCTCCAGTGCGGAGAGCGAAACGCGCCGGAATGCGACGAAATGCGGTGATCGCGATGGGAAACAGCGGCGACCGGAAGTTTATTCCCGTGCTTGAGAGACTGGCGGTGAGCGAAGATGGCGCGGTTGCGGAGAGCATTGCCTGGGCGGTCGAAAGACTGCGCGCAAGCGAATAATTTCAAGAATTAACACCAATTGAACAGCTCCGACATCTCCTGCATTTGTAGTTTGTTACGGAGATTCGTGAAAGTATCGCGTAGTGTTTTGACTTCGGTAACTGGTTCTATCCCATCGTTAGCAACTAACCTAGTGAAATCGGGTTCTTATTGAGGGGTTTCCTGCAAGGAAGACTATGTTGTGCCGAACCAGAATGAGGCGTTGGATTGGCCTGTCATGCATGCTGCTGCTCGCATCGCTTGCGGCGAATGCTTCGGCCACGCTACTGCTGGAAGAGCCTTACGGAAAACTAGGATGGTTCGCGGCGACGGGACACGCCGCGGTGTATTTATCCGGGGTTTGCGCGGAAACACCTGTGCGGTTGCGGCCGTGCGTCGCGGGTGAATCCGGTGTAGTCATTAGCCGCTACAACGGAGTGGGCGGCTTTGACTGGGTAGCAATTCCATTGATGCCGTATTTGTACGCGGTGGAAAAGCAGGACGATATTCCGCTGTTTGCGGATCCGAAGATGGTCAGTTTTTTGCGTGACCAATACCGCAGGAAACATCTGGAAGGAGTCGTTCCGGATTTGGCGGGCGGGGAAACGCCGAGCGGAAATTGGTATGAAGTGGTGGGGACTGCTTATGATCGGACGTCCTACGCTTTCGAGATAGAAACTTCGCCGAAGCGGGATCTCGCGTTTATACGCGCCTACAATGTGTCCGAGAACCGGACGCACTTCAACACGATGACTTCGAACTGCGCGGACTTCGCCAAGAACGTCATCAATTTTTATTACCCGAAAGCCTTGCATCGAGGCGTAGTCGCCGATATTGGGATGAGCACGCCTAAACAGATGGCGAAGACGATGGTGAAATTCAGTTCGCGGCATTCGGATCTGGAGTTTTCTCGCTTCGTGATTCCGCAGATACCTGGAAGCGAAACCCGCAGCACGGCGGTGCACGGCGTGGTGGAATCGTTCTTTAAGTCGAAGAAATATATCGTTCCGACCGCGGTAGTGAACCCGATTCTTGCCGGCTGCGTGGCTGCAGTGTACGTGGGCACGGAGGAACAAGACCATTTCAATCCGGCGCGGGGGGCGCTTGTGTTTAACGCTGGGCGGGAACTCGAACCGCCGGTCGGAGCCGAAGATCGACGCTCGTATGAGATCGAACTCAAGCACATTGAGGAGGCCGAGGCCTCGGCATCGGGGAATGCTCCAAGTGAAGGGACTTTCGTGCGGCGGATGGAGAATGGCACGCCCCGCTTTGATAGCAAGGGGCATCCAGTGCTGAGAATTCAAATTGGCGATCAAATGGTGGATGCGGGCGTAACGCGGAGGAACATCTTTCCTAAAGATTCATCCTTACCTTCATCTTCCTCATTTTCATCCAGCCAATTCGCCCGCGAGCTTCTGGAAGCCAGACTGCGAGAAGAGTTGCGGCGTGGGAATCCTCCTAAAGTTTCGGAACGGGATGTTGAGCGGGACTGGAAACTACTTCAAACACTCTTGAATATTCCCGCAGATCAGGTGGTGAGCGGCCAAGCGCACGCTTTGCAAGCGGGGTCGCGGGTTCCAGGCAATCAGCAATAGTTCCAGGCTTCTCGCGCGGATAATCTTCCACGGAACGGCTGCCGATTACCGCTGCGCTCCCTTACAGCTGATCTTCTCTTACTGCTGGTCCTCTCTTACTGCTGCTCCTGAGGAGGCTGCGGTTGCCGTGGAGCCGGCATTCCCGGAGGTACGGGACTACCATTCTGTTGTTGCTGTTGCATTTGAAGTTGCCGCTGCTGCATTTCCTGCAACATCTGCTGAGGAGTCTTCACGCCTGGCTGTTCTGCGGGTTGCTGTGGTTCGGCTTCGGTCGCGGCTTGATCGGCGCTATCGTCGGTCGTCTCTTCCGCAGCTTCCGCTTGAGGGGCCTCGGCGGGGGTTGCCGCCGCTTGAGGCGGAGCTGTTCCGTCAGCTTGTGCGGCGGGCGCTTCAGGCGTTTTTGCCACAAGCACAACTTTGACCAGCGTATTGGCATTCTCGGGCGAGCCCAGGAGAATGTAGTTGAAGCGGGATCCGTTGAGCAGTTCGGCCATTACTTCTCGCGCCGGAGCTGGGCCGAGGCGCGTGACGACGCGCTCGCTGGCAGTGGGAGGAATTTCAATGTCGGCGGAAGTGTGTTTGCGGACTCCGCGTAGAATATCGCCGAGCGTGGAGTTGGGCGCGACGATCGTCAGAAGCCCGTCCTGATAGCTTATCTGGGGCGCGATCGGCGGGATTGAGTCTAAGGGTACCTGGGGCACGGGGCCACGCGTTCCGGAGGGCAGTGGTGGCGGAACTTGATCTTTCTTAGCCTTGTGGACCTTGTGAGTTATTTGCGTGTCCGCCCGGACCGCGACCGGCAAAGCCAAGGCTGCGGTTACCAGTAACCCCGTTACTCGTAATCTCATGCTCATATCAGCTCCTTGCACTTGCTAACTCTTGTTGGGGACGGTAACCCTATAACAGCAATTCTAGCACCGTGTTCGGGCGGGGTCAGCCAGATCACAGCAGAGTGAAATCCCCGTACCCAGTAGAACGTATTGACTTTACAGTCTTGCAGATTGAACGTGGGTTGGAGCGAAACCGTTTGGCATGCAATAAGTTGCGGTTAGTGGGAAGCATCGGGCGTAAAATTGGTGCGTGAAAACGTTACTGAGAGAGGTTACTGATTGGAATGAGAGCAAAAAGCGGCAATGTGCGTAGCGGCGTTTGCCTGTTGAGTATGGTAGCGCTGCTGCTGGTGTGCAGCGGGGTTAGCTCTGCGGAAAACTGCGTGACCGCGAACGATATGGATGCGGCTACGCGCACTGGCTTGATCGCGACTGGACAGCGGTACTTCGACTTTATTTCCCGCGGAGATGCCGCCTCGCTCCGGCAGAATTCGATCCCCAGTTTGGCTTCTGATTTCGGCGGCATTGAATCGGCGGTAAAGGCCCACCAAGCGGCATTGGCCGGATCGAAGGCTACGGCTCGGCCTCCATTTTTGCTGGAGGCGGATGGGACCGCGCCCATTCCGCGCGCGGAGTTTTTCTGCGGAGTGTTTGGAAGCACGGGCCAAACCGCGGACAGCGCGATCTTTACGCTGGGGAACCTGCCTCCCGGAAAGTATGCCGTGGTCATGCTGGATGCAAGTTCGTCCAAGGGTCCGTACACCGTTTCGTTGATTTTGCAGCAGATTGGCTCGGACTGGAAGCTGGGCGGACTTTACATTACAGCCGCGCAAAGCGGCGGTCATGATAAGGACTGGTTCTTGACGCAAGCGCGCGATTACAAGAGCAAAGGCCAAAATTACGATGCGTGGCTTTATTATCTGCAAGCTCGTGCGCTGGCTTCACCGCTGCCATTCATGAGCACGGCTGCCACTGACAAGCTTTACGACGAATCGCAAAAAGCGCAGCCTGCGGACTTTCCAGGGGATGCAAAAACCGCGGACCTTTCGGCCGGAACGTCCACTTATAAGCTGAGTGCGCTTTTTCCCGAAGTGGTGGGCAGCGATCTGGACCTGATTGTGAAGTATCAGGTGGCGGATGTTTCCAATACAAATCAAGCGTATCAAAGCAATATTGCGGTGATGAAGGCACTGGTGACGAAGTATCCTGAGTTGCGAACCGCATTCGCGGGGATCGAGGCGCGCGCCGTTGCGACGAGCGGGCAGGATTACGGCACACTGCTTCCGATGAAGGACATTAAATAGCAGGTGTCATTTTTCAGTTTCTGACGGGCGCTCCTGATCGAATGTGCATTCTTTTGGGTCTTTGTCGTCGCGGAGGCCCAAAAATACCGGGGCGCGAAGCTTGGGACCGCTGCCGCCGCTGGCTCCTCCGGTCCATTCCGCGTATTCAATTTCGGCCACAAGTTCGGGTTTCACCCAATTCACTTTTCGAAGAGCTTCCACGTCGCCGTAGAAGGGTTTCTGTTTGGTCTCGCGTTCTCTGAGAAGCTTCCAGATCTCTGCCAGGGATTTCTGATTGAATCCGCTCCCGGCCTGTCCAGTGTGGATGAGCCGGCCCTGCTTGTCATAAAGACCGAGCACGATCGAGCCGAAGTGAGCGCGGCTGCCTTCCGGTGGAGTGTAGCCTCCTATTACGCATTCCAGGCGGTGCCGGATTTTGATTTTGAGCCAATCGCTGCTGCGGCGCTCCTGATATGGGCAGGCCTTTTTCTTGGCAAGAATGCCTTCCAAGCCTTTTTCGCGCGCGATTTCAAACAACGCGTTGCCTTCGCGCTCGTAGTGATCGGAGTAGCGCACGGAATCACCGGGAAGCAGAACAGAGGCTAGTTTCTTTTTGCGCTCCACCAGCGGGAGGCGCCGCAGATCGAAACCATCGAGATAGAGCAGGTCAAAGGCGTAATACAACACGGGCACGTCGGTCTTGGGAGCGGCCTGACGTCCGCCGGGACGGAAGCCAGTGCGCTGCTGCATGAGGGTGAACGAGGGGCGGCCCTGTTCGTCGAGTGCCACGACTTCCCCATCGAGGATGGCGTTTTTCGCTTTAACAAATTTTGGGAGATCTTTCAATTCTGGATAGCGCGCGGTCAGCTCGTTTTGATTGCGGGAGACGAGGCGCACTTTGCCGTTTTCGATGAAGGATACTGCGCGGTAGCCGTCCCATTTGATTTCAAAGAGCCAGTCGGGATCGTCGAATGGTTTTTCAATGGAAGTCGCCAGCATGGGGTGGATTTCTGCTGGCATCGGGCGCTTGATGGCTGCGGAAGGAAGAGCTTTTAATTTATGAGACGCCGGGGACGCAGGATAATTCTTCGCTTGTTTCTGATCTACTTTGGCGTCGCCATCGTCTTCTGGATTTATTTCTTTAGTTTTTTTTTGACGACTGACTTTTTGGCGGGATTTCTCTCGTCCAGTCGCTTCTTATCGAGCTTTGCGACAGCGTCCGCGAGCCATGCGGCCTTTAACCTGCCGCGGCTTGCGGGGCGGCTGCTCGTCCACTCTGACGATCCAGCGTCAGTGGCGATTTGATCAAGGCTGCGTTTCGTTAGGACGGATCCGTCAAATGCGTCGACGTCGTAGCCTTCGATTTCGTGATCGTCATGCTTTTTGATCAGCAGCCATTCATTGCCTTTGCTTCCGGGACGGCGGCCATGCATTTTGATCATGGCGAAGTCGCCTTTTAATTTCTTGCCGTCAAGACGGAATTTCAGATCGCCTTTGGCTAACATGGCGGCGGCCTCGGCTTCGGTGCCCGGCAGATACTTGCCGTCGACCGGCTCGGGTGAAAGCGGCTGCCACGTACCTACATCCCAGACCATCACCGTGCCTGCGCCGTAATTGTCTTCGGGGATGGTGCCCTCGAAATCGAAGTAGGAAACCGGATGATCCTCCACCTGCATGGCCAGACGCTTGTCGGCGGGATCGAGAGAGGGGCCTTTAGGAACGGCCCACGATTTCAGGACGCCTTCCATTTCGAGACGAAAGTCGTAGTGCAGGCGCGTAGCGTCGTGCTTTTGGACGACGAAGCGGTGACCTTTCTTCGACTCCAGTTTAGGCGGAGGCTCAGGCGTCTGCTCGAATTTGCGTTTTCGTTTGTATTCTTCAAGGGGCATAGGAAAAACCATTTAATCACAGAGACGCGCGGGGTTGAGAAAAAGTCAAAGGCGTTAACACAGAGGACACGGAGTAGACCAAATCTTTACTCTTACCGGTTTTGCTCTTAGCAGCTCATTCATAAGTTTGCATGCTTTAGAATCGTTGCACACGTGAGACGCGAATTTCCAGAGGTTCCGCTGGTCGGGGTGGGAGCCGTCATCATCGAGGATGCCCGGGTTGTGCTGGTGAAGCGGCTGCATCCGCCACTGCAGGACGAGTGGTCGATTCCGGGAGGAGTGCTCGAAGTCGGTGAACTGGTCCGGGAAGCGGCCATCCGCGAGGCTCGCGAGGAGACTGGGCTCATCGTCGAGCCGGGCGAACTTCTCGGCGTTTACGACCGGGTTTTGCATGATCTCGAACAGCGCGTGCAATATCACTACGTTTTGATTGATTTTCTATGCCGCCGGGTTGCGGGAGATTTGGCTGCGGCGAGTGACGCTGCCGAGGTCCGGTGGTTTACGCGGGAAGAACTGCCGGGGCTGAAGTTGGCGAAGGATACGGTAGAGGTAATCGGCAAAGGTTTCCTGAAATGGAAGGAGTCTTCTCGATGAAGAAGTCGCTATACCGTTTTCTCTTAGCTTTTGTGTTCTGCGCGGGTGCGTTTTCGCAGGAGGCCGCTAATCACGGATTTCGCTCTCTTCACGTTGATGCAGGCAAAGTGACAGGCGAAATTCATTCATTTCAAGGATTGAATGGGCCGCCAAGTCCGGTGATGGCTGGGCTTCCCACGCTGGTGAAGCAATACAAAGATTTACGAGTCAACCAGGTTCGCACGCACGATTTGATGGGACCCACGGAAATCGATTCGCACTTCGATCAGGCGGATCCTTTGCTGACATGGCTTATTCCTGACGATGCGCAGCGAGCCGGGGTGGTAACGGCAGGCAATGCCAGCATCGTTTTCCCCGATTGGAGCGCCGATCCTGAGAAGCCGGCAAGCTACCGTTTCGGCCCGTCGGATAAAGTGATCGCCGCTATTGAGGCCAGTGGCGCAGAGGTTTATTACCGCATTGGGCGCAGTTGGGGATCCAGCATCGACCCACCTCCGGATTTTGATAAGTACGCCAACGTGGTGAAACACATTTCCATGCATTACAACCAAGGCTGGGCCAATGGCTTCCGTTACAACATCCGCTATTGGGAATTCTGGAACGAGCCGGAGGCATTGTTTTGGGGCGGCACGCCCGAGCAGTTTTATTCGTTGTACGAGAAGACGGCACGAGCCTTGAAGTCTGTCGATCCGGCACTCAAAGTGGGGGGAGACGCCAAGGCTATGGCGTACGATCCCGGGCCCTACCGGGAGGGGTTTATCGACTACTGCGCTACGCATAGCGTACCTTTTGATTTCTATTCCTGGCATACCTATGCGGATGGGTCTGCCGATCCCTATGATGCAGTGAGAATTTCGCGGAACATTCGCGAGGTTCTGGATGCGCGCGGCTTTACCAAGGCTGAGAACATTCTTTCGGAGTGGAATCTAACGCCCGACTTTACAGAGGCCGCAAAAGAGCGATTGCGCGGGATGGAGAACGCCGCATTCATTGGTGCGGCACTCACTTATTTCCAGGACGCGCCCATCGATCATGCTCATTTCTATCGCGGCGATGCGGCTTGGATGGGCCTGTTTGATCTGAATGGGAAGTTTTTCAAGACTGCGCACACCTTCGAGGCAATGGGAAAAATGCTCGACACGCCGCAGCGGCTTGCGGTGGAAGGAACCGACACGCTCGGCTTTGCAGCGCTCGCCGGCCGCTCGACCGATGGAAATATCGTGCAGGTATTGATCAGCAACTACGAAATCCCTCCAGGATTCCAGCCGAACATTATGCAAATGCCCGCGGCGGTTCTGAAGACGCTGCCGCCTTCTTTAGACTTTTCGAAGATGAAAGTCTTGCCGCGCCGGAAGGACATTATTTACCGGGACAACGCGGGGTATACCCTGACGCTCGACAACCTACCGTGGGGCAAGCGGGCATTCACCGTAAAGCGATACCGAATTGACAAGACGAGGAATCTCGACTTGGTGGAAGAGAAAACGGGAGCGGGGGGAGTCTTAAAGTTGTCCAATGCGCTGGCACCGGACGCGCTGGAGTTTATTGTGCTCCGGAGAAGGTAGGCGAATCGTCCCTTCAAGTGGGATCGGAGCAATAAGATCGGCGCTTGCGAGAGTTATTCCGACGGCCGGAACCACCGCAAAGATTGCGCTGCGAGCCCGGCCGGGGAATGCCTAGTTGTAGCTGAACGTTAAATCGTCGAGATACACCGAATAAGGTGATTGCTGGTTGTTGCCGTCCATCTGATAGTTGACGGTAATGCCGTACCAGTTCACCGCGGAGCCGGGATCGTAGTACTGGTTGAGCGTGTTGGTCACGCCATTCAGAGTGATCGATTGATACAACAGTTGATTGTTCGAGGTGCGTTGCACCTGGATGGTCAGATGGTTCCATGCGTTGCTGTTCGGATAACAAGCGATGCCGGTGGGAACCCAGTGGGCGGTTACGTTATCCCACACATCCCATTCGTGGCCGCCAGCGACGCGACACTCGTGGCCCCAGATAAAACCGATATTGTTGAAGAATTGATTAATGTCGAATTCGACGGCCTGCGCCAGTTCGAGATTGTCCCCGTAGAAATAAACATCGTAAGTAAAGTTGTGATACTTGGGAACCAGCGTGTGATTATTATCGGGCAGGCCCTGCGAAGAAAACGGTCCGATCAAGTGATTGTTGAACAGGGCGTCGGTATAGTCCGCCGTTCCGCCAAGGTTGAATCGGGTTGACGATCCGCTCATCGAAGGATTTTGGATCCCTTGGGCCATCGAGAATGTGATTCCGTCACAGGGCGAAGGCGAGCAGTCGATGAAATCCGGCGGCCCTTGCCCATACTGCCCCCAGCCGCCACTCTGCTGCAGGCTGGAGAAAGAGTTTCCTGGCGTCGAAGATGGCGATACAGTGACGGTGGCTTTGGCTGATTTGGTCGCATCTGCCACGCTGGTTGCCGTGATGGTCACCGTAGTGTTGGCTGTGACCCGCGGAGCGCTGTAGAGGCCGGTACTGGAAATCGAACCCTGAGTTGCTGCCCAAGTGACCGCCAGGTTGGAGGTGTTGCTGACTTGTGCGCTGAACTGAGTCGAGCCTCCCGACGCGACCGTTGCGACCTTTGGAGTTACGGTGATGGCGACGCTGGCGGTTTCGGAAATGGTTATTTCTAAGGATTGCTGTTTGGATAGTCCCTTGGAGTCAGAAACTGCGATGGCGAAGCTGGATGTTCCAGTAGCCGTGGGCGTTCCCGAGATGATTCCGGATGTACCGCCGAGAGCCAAGTCAGTGGGAAGTTCACCGGAGGCGAGAGAGAATTTATAAGGGGCGGTGCCGCCGGTCACGCTGACCGCTGCATTGTAGGTTGAGCCCACCGATCCCTGAGGCAGTACTGCGGAAATTGCCAGCCCAGAAGAAGATGAATTCAGCGTTGACGGGGAAGTGGCGCTGGCAGGGACGGAGACGCCTGAACATGCCGTGAGCCAGAGAAGAAATGGCAGGGAGGCGAGCAAAGCCGCGTAATGAAAAGAATGGATTCCAGAAGTACAGTTTTTCGGCGGCTGAACGGCTAAACAGTATGACATTTCTTACCTCTCGAAGGGGCTTTCAAGAGGACGCTCCGGGAGAGTCCTTGATCAGGACTCTAGCCAGCATGAGAGGAAGTAAATAGATCACCAATGGGATAGAACCAATGGCTGCGGTGGGGACGATGGTTTATGACTGGCGTAACCAGAGGGTTGCACCCGCTAATTCGTCTAGGAAGTCTGGGTCTAGGAAGTCTAGGTGTAGGAAGTTAAGGTGTAGGAGGTCTAGGAGTGGGATTCCGCCCTGCCGCCATCGGGGCCATCGTCTTCCCATTCGGCGTCGCAGGAGTGGCATCGCCAGGCGGGGCGCTGTACGGGCAGGGGGACGCGCAGGAATGCGCTGATGTAGGCGATGGGGCGGTCGAGTTCCTGGAAGTTGATATCCAAAGACTGACATTTGGGGCAACGCGGCTGCTCGTAGAGCCCGATACCGTGCACGTAAAGACCTTCGAGAATGGGCTCATCCAGAATATTCTGCGCGCTGGTTACGTCCGGGGCGCGTACCTTGAGCTTGATTCCGCCAATGAAGTTCGAAATAAACCAATCCAGGCGAACCAAATTTTCGTCCGCTAGAAAGCATTCGATGCCGGAGGACTCCAAGCTGCCCTTGGCGAGCAGCGCCTCGGGGAGATCGCGAAACTGGCGGATGGTAACGAGTTCTCGTACTTCCATTTCCTGCCGTGGAGAGCCGCAATCGTCCACGGTTTCGAGATGCCTGCGGTCCATTTCATCTTCCAGGGTCTCCCATGCCACCTCGGTCAGAGACTCGGCATTGCGAGCCAGACGCAGCAATTCGCCATCTGTCATACCGGCGTAGTTCGCCGCCAGTCGCTGGCGCTCACGTTGTTCGTTTAGGGAGGATTCGTTAAAAGGCGGCACTGGGCAAGGATACTTCGACGGCCAGGAATCGGCAATCGAGTGAACAGTTGAACTATTTTCTAGTCATACTTTTGATTTGTTGAACTTTGATCTGCTGAACTTTGATCTGTTGAACAAGGGTGTCGATTTCTTCTGGAGACAACTTTCCCGCATACTTCGGCATGCGGCCCTTGCCGTTGGTGATAATATTCCGCAAATCGTCGGCCGATGCTGAGGTTGCGCGTGTGGAGACAAGCGAGGGTCCACCCATGAATCGTCCGTCAGCGGTTTTGCCGTGGCATTTGGCGCAGCTCTTCTGGAAGACAGGATTGGAGGCCAAGTTGGACGGCTGGGTTTGCGCGAACAGAAGAATGTTGGCCAGCAGGAACGGGCAGATAATAACTAAACTGTTCAACTTTGTCATGGGAGGCTTTCTTGTCCAGGATCTCTTCAGAGGATTCATGCTGCACTACTCCGGAAGTAAGATTGGATGCGCGAATAACCTAAAGAGGTCAAAGGGGCGCTTGATTTTCGGAATTGTGCGATGATCGCCGCCACGGCACGCATTCATGGTCTCACCGTCGCAACGCGAAACGGGAGAAATTTTAAGCATCTCGGAGTGAACATCTTTAATCTTTTAAAGTCTCGCTAACCCAGATGGTCGCCACTCACGCTCTCGGGCAATTCCTCCGCACTCTGCCGCATTCGGCGGCGGCGACATTTCTCGCGCTGTTTCCGATTGTCGACCCGTTTGGCGGCATCCCGATTTTCTTTACTATGACGGCCTCGTGGACTGCGAAGGAGCGCCAGCGCACCGCGCTAAAGACTGGGTTCTGGGTCTTCGCCATCCTGGTGACGTTCCTATTTTTCGGACGCTTCGTTTTGTATTTCTTCGGTATCTCTCTTCCTGTATTGAAGATCGCCGGCGGTCTGATCGTCGCCAACACTGCGTGGGGAATGGTCACGTCTCATTCGCGAATCACGCCGGAAGAAAGCCACGAAGCCGAAATCAAGGAAGACATTTCGCTGACTCCGCTGGCGATGCCACTCATGTCAGGCCCGGGAGCGATTGGAGTCGTGATGGCGCTGGCAGCTCACATCGATACCGAAATGTCTTACCTGGGCATGGTGATTGGCATCGCGGCTGTGGCTCTGAGCGTCACGTTGTTCTTCTGCATGGGTGGGCCGCTGGTGAAGCGCCTTGGGCCAAGCGCAGTCGGCGCCATCAACAAAACCTTCGGCTTTCTAATCCTGGCCATTGCCGTCCAACTCGTGTGGAACGGCGTAGCGGACTTCAAGTAATTCCGTGGCATGCGGGTGCGGGCTTTAACTCGTTCATCCGGGCCGAATTCACGGAACCGAAACCCTATTGTTGCCGTATTAGCAAACAGGCGGCCTTGCGCCCTGGGAGGTCAGTATGATCGGACGTTTTAACTTCTTGTCCTTCGAAAAGAGCCTCTTGCTGCTTCTTCTCCTGGCACCTCTTTGCGCCGCATCGGATTCCTGGAGGTACGAAGAAACGCACAACGACACGCGTGACTTTGTCGCGGGAGGCATGCTGCATGTGCGCCTGAGCGTCGGCGACATGCGCATCGAGCGTACCGACTCCAATCAAATTCGCCTGCGCTACACCATCAAGTCGCGCCGCGAGACGAACCTGAAGGATACACATGTGGATTTCGCCGTGCACGGCAATGATGCCAGCATCGAATTTCATGCCCCATCGAGCAGCAACACGGAAATCGATGTGGAACTCGACGTACCGCAGAACACCAATCTGGACGTGCATGAAAAGGTCGGCGACCTCGCCGTGAAAGATGTGGAGGGCGATAAAGATCTCGATCTAGGCGTTGGTGATATCAGGGTCGACGATGGTCACGCCTCGTACCGGCTCATTCGGGCAAACACAAAAATAGGCGATGTGAACGGAGAAGGTTACGGAGAAACCAGCGGCTGGCTGGGAAAAACGTTGAAATATGATGGGCCTGGCAAGTACGGGCTTCGGGCGCAGGTGGTCGTCGGGGATATTACGGTGGAAGGAAAGTAGTAGGGGGAATTGGTCCGCTGGCACACTACCTATCGCTCCAACCTTGACTACTGTGATATATCATGGTATATATCAGTTGGCGTAATTTACCATGACGCGAACCGCTAAACTCTTTCTCAATGGCCGAAGTCAGGCGGTGCGCCTGCCTGCCGACTTGCGTTTCGACGGTAGCGAAGTCTTCATCCGGCAGGATGTGGCGAGTGGGGCGGTAATTCTCTCTCGCCGCCCGGAGTCCTGGGATCAGTTCTTCAAACTTAGGGCGGAAACCGCGGAAACCGGTGGCACCGAGGAATTCATGAAAGTCCGGGAGGATGAAGCCCCGCAGAAACGCAACTTGTTCTGATGGCGGCCCGCTACTTGCTCGACACCAACATTGCGAGCTGCATTATTAAGGGGAGCAGCCCGGCGGTGGATCGCCGTTTGGTCAAGATTCCCATGGCGCAGCTCGCGATATCCGCAGTAACTGAAGGCGAACTGAGATTTGGGGCGGCGCGGCTTCCTCATGCTGCACGCTTGCACATACTGCTAGAGAACTTCTTTCTGCGGGTTGAAACTCTTTCCTGGGATTCCGAGGCCGCTCACTCTTATGGCCAGCTCCGGGCCGCGCTGGAAGGCGAAGGCCAGCCGATGGGTAACCTTGACGTGATGATTGCCGCGCACGCCCTTGCGTTAAGCGCGGTCCTTGTCACCAACGACCATGCCTTTGCCAGAATTAAGAAGCTGAAAGTCGAGGACTGGACGAAGGTACCTCGCTAGCGGAAGGAGTGGGCGTATGCTGGCGATAGATACCTAGCTCCTTCAAAGGATCGCTACTTGATTGTGACCAGCCTCTCCACCAGCTCCGAATAATCCTTCTTCTCGATCCCGTGCACCTGCTTGTTGTACTCGTCCACCTTCGTCGAATAACTCATCCGGCGCAGGAACTTGTGTCGGCACGTGATCGGGATGCGTGGCGGCGGACGCATTCGTCCGCCCGCATCCAATGCGTGATGATTTGGCCCCGGACGAATGCGTCCGGGGCTACGTGATTCGTGGCGAAACACTACTTCAACGACACCAACCTCTCCACCAGTTCCGAATAATCCTTCTTCTCGATCCCGTGCACCTGCTTGTTGTACTCGTCCACCTTCGACGAATAATTCATCGAGCAGAATTTCGGGCCGCACATCGAGCAGAAGGCCGCTTCTTTGTAATAGTCGTCAGGCAGGGTTTCATCGTGCATCGAGCGCGCCGTCTCCGGATCCAGAGACAGTGCGAATTGCTTTTCCCAATCGAACTTATAGCGCGCATAGCTCAACGCGTCGTCACGGTCGCGGGCGCCGGGACGTCCGCGGGCAATGTCGGCGGCGTGGGCGGAAATCTTGTAGGCGATGATTCCGTCTTTCACGTCTTTCTCGTTTGGCAAACCT
>Ga0182015_10001667_pt1 | contig 28773 bp, 23 predicted proteins | sample 712P3MmetaG_FD_120478 | JGI IMG/M metagenome (GOLD analysis project Ga0182015, IMG submission 120478) | Permafrost microbial communities from Stordalen Mire, Sweden - 712P3M metaG | ecosystem: Environmental > Terrestrial > Soil > Wetlands > Permafrost | place: Sweden: Stordalen | collected... | reverse complement strand
TCCCCGCGACAATGCTCAAACGCATCACCGTGCACGGCGCCCGCCAGCACAATCTCAAAAACATCGACGTCGAAATCCCCCGCAACACTTTTACCGTCATCACCGGCCTCAGCGGCTCCGGCAAATCCTCCCTCGCCTTCGACACTATCTACGCGGAAGGCCAGCGCCGCTACGTGGAAACGCTCTCGCCCTACGCGCGCCAGTTTCTCGATCAGATGGAGCGGCCTGAAGTTGACTCCATCGACGGGCTCAGCCCCGCCATTTCCATCGAGCAAAAAACCACCAACCGCAGCCCGCGCTCCACGGTCGGCACCATCACCGAAATTTACGACTACTTGCGCGTGCTCTACTCCTCCATCGGCGTTCCGCATTGCCCTACTTGCGGCATCGAAATCTCGCGCCAGAGCACCGAACAAATTCTCCAGCAAATCCTCGCGCTGAGGGAAGGCGAGCGCATCATGATCCTCGCCCCCATCGTTCGCGGCCGCAAGGGCGAATATAAGAAGGATCTTGAAAAACTCTCGCGGCAGGGTTTTGTGCGCGCCCGTGTCGATGGCGTCCTGCGTTCTCTCGATGAAGAAATCCCGCTCGACAAGCGCAAAAATCACACCATCGAAATAGTGGTGGATCGTCTTCCGCTCAAGCCCGGCTCCGAGAAACGCATCGAAGCCTCCATCGAAACCGCCGCCAAGCTGGCCAACGGGCTCGTCACTGTCGCGGTCGTCAACGGCGAAGAGAAGCTCTATTCGCAAAAGCTCGCTTGCCCCAATTGCGGCGCCAGCATCCCGCAGCTCGAGCCGCGCTCGTTCTCCTTCAACAGCCCTTTCGGCGCGTGCGAAACTTGCCACGGACTCGGCAGCACCTGGAGCTTCGATCCCGCGAAAGTAATAGTCGATTCTTCCAAACCGTTATTGGATGGCGGCCTTGGGCCCGGCGCCAGTTCCTCCTACATGCAGCAGCAGCTCAACGATGGCGCCGCGCGCCTGCGTATCAAAATCAACAAGCCTTTCGAGGAGCTGCCCAAGAAGTCTCAAGCGCTGCTGCTCGAAGGGGGCAACGGATTCGACGGCATCATTAAGGTCCTCACCGACACGTACGAGGAAGCCGGTGCCGGTTATCGCGAGTGGCTGATGGACTACATGTCGCCGGCGCTTTGTCCCGATTGCCGCGGCCGCCGCCTCCGCCCCAGCAGCCTCGCGGTGCGCGTGAAGGGCGCCGGCCTCGGCGAGCTGACCGAAATGTCTATCGATCGCGCGCTCGCCGCCGTCAAGCTGTGGAAGCTCAATGAACGCGAGCAGCAGATTGCCGCGCGTGTCGTCGAAGAGATCCGCAATCGCCTCGAGTTCCTCACAGCGGTCGGTCTCAACTACTTGAGTCTCGCGCGATCCGCGGCCACGCTTTCGGGCGGCGAAGCCCAGCGCATCCGCCTCGCCACCCAAATCGGCTCGAAACTTCGCGGCGTGCTTTATGTCCTCGACGAGCCTTCCATCGGACTCCACCCACGCGATAACGACCGCCTGCTCAATACCCTCACGCGTCTCCGCGACCTTGGCAACACGGTGCTGGTGGTCGAGCACGACGCCGAAACCATCGAACGCGCCGACTATGTCATCGATCTCGGCCCCGGCGCTGGACGCCTCGGCGGCGCTTTGGTGGCGGCCGGAACTCCTCGCGAGATCCAAAGAAATCCTGCTTCGCTGACCGGCCAATATCTCTCTGGCGCGGTCCGCATCGAACCGCCCTCGGGACGCCGTCACGGGAACGGCAAGAAACTCACCGTGCACGGAGCGCGCGAACACAATCTCAAGGATGTCACTGTCGAATTTCCGCTGGGCTGCTTCATCGCCATCACGGGCGTTTCCGGCAGTGGCAAATCCACGCTGATTAACGATATTCTTTATCGCGCTCTCGCTAAAGAGATCTACGGCTCGCACGACTCCCCCGGCGAGCATACTTCCATCGAAGGCCTGGAACACATCGATAAGGTTGTGGAGATCGATCAATCGCCCATCGGCCGCACTCCTCGCTCCAACCCGGCGACATACACCGGCGTGTTCACTCCTATCCGCGAGCTGTATGCCATGCTTCCCGAATCGCGCGAGCGCGGTTACAAAGCCGGCCGCTTCAGCTTCAACGTCAAGGGCGGACGCTGCGAAGCCTGCCAGGGCGACGGACTCAAGCGCATCGAAATGAATTTCTTGCCCGACGTCTACGTCACTTGCGACGTCTGCCGCGGCCGCCGCTACAACAGTGAAACGCTACAAGTGAAGTACAAGGGTCTTTCCATCGCGGATCTGCTCGAATCCACCGTGGAAGACGCCGTCCCGATTCTCGAAAACATTCCGCAGATCAACGCCAAGCTGCGCACGCTGCATGATGTAGGACTCGGCTACATTCATCTCGGCCAATCCTCCACCACACTCTCCGGCGGCGAAGCCCAGCGCATCAAACTCGCGCGTGAATTGAGCAAACGCCAAACCGGCCGCACCCTCTACATCCTCGACGAACCCACCACCGGCCTGCATTTCGAGGACGTCAAGCGGCTTCTTGATGTGCTCCAGCGCTTGGTCGATCTGGGCAATACTGTCATTGTGATCGAACATCAGCTCGACGTGATCAAGTCGGCCGACTGGATTATCGACATGGGCCCGGAAGGCGGTGAGCGCGGCGGCAACATCGTGGCTTCCGGAACGCCCGAGCAACTTCTGCGATTCAAGAAAAGCTACACCGCGCAAGCGCTTGAGAAGGTGCTGCGCCCGGGAAAAGTCGCATGAGCAAATACGGTCATGAGCCGCTGAGCTTCCAGGGCCTCAAGACCATCCCCATCCAAGCGCGCGGTGGCAAGGTTCGCATCGAGCATTTTGGAAAGCCTTACACTGGAGGCGGTATTGCCACCTGGCTGGATTCGCTGCCGCATATTCTCGCGGCCGATTCTCTGCGATCCGTCATCGACGCATTGGCCAACGCCCGCGCTCGCAAGAAAATGATCATCTGGGGACTCGGCGGCCATGTGATCAAATGCGGCCTCGCCCCGATTCTCATCGATCTCATGCGCCGCGGCTACGCGACGGCCTTCGCATTGAACGGCGCCGCCGCGATTCACGATTTCGAAATCGCCATCGCCGGCCAGACTAGCGAAGATGTGGAAGCCGTGCTCCCCGACGGCAGCTTTGGCGCAGCCGAGGAAACCGGCCGCGAGTTTAACGCCGCTTTGAATTGCGACCAGGGCTTCGGCGAGTCGCTGGGCCGTCATCTCGAAGCCATCGCCGATCCGCGCTTCGCCGCCTCTAGCTTGTTGTGCGAGACGTATCGCAACTCGACGCCAGTCACCGTTCACGTCGCCATCGGAACCGATACACCGCACACGCATCCCAGTGCGACCGGCGAAGCTCTGGGCCGCGCCACGCACCACGACTTCCGCCTGCTCTGTTCGCTCGTCAAGGAAATTAATGACGGCGGAGTCTATCTCAACGTGGGCTCAGCCGTGGTGTTGCCGGAAGTCTTCTTGAAAGCCGTGTCGGTGGTCCGCAACCTCGGCCATCCGCTCGCGGATTTCACCACCGTCAATTTCGATTTCATCCAGCATTACCGGCCGAAGCTCAATGTCGTTGAACGCCCGCACGCCGGCGCCGGCGGCCACGGCTACTCCATCACCGGCCATCACGAGATCATGATCCCGCTGCTCGCCGCCGCGCTCATTGAGGGCCGCTCATGATTCCCCAGCCCGAGCCCACCCCACCGCCCACCCCCCACCCCCCACAACCGTTTTTCGATTACACCGACCTCTTCTTCTTCATCGGCCTGTGTGTGCCGTGCCTCCTCTTCGCCACCTTACTCGTGCGCACGACCGCCATCTTCATCCACACGCCGCCGCCGGCCATGCTGCTGCTCATTCAAGGCATCTGGTATTTTCTTGCATTCGGCTCCATCGCCGCGCTCTTCCGCATCCGCTACCGGCAGCCGTTCTGGCGCGCGCTCGGCTGGCGATCGCTTTCATTTCCCAGCTCGCTTGGCGCTCTTCTCGCCGGCCCGCTACTTGCTCTTGCACTCGGCATGCTCGGCGCCGCGTTGCACACACCCGAAATCGATCTCCCCTTCCAACAAATGCTCGGCTCTACCGGCACAATTATTTTGCTCGGCATCCTGGTCGTCATTCTCGGCCCGGTGGCCGAGGAGCTGGCCTTCCGCGGATTCCTGATGCCGCTGCTGGTTCGCAGCCTCGGGGCGGCGGGCGGCATTGTGGTCACCGGGTTCCTCTTCGGAAGCATTCATGGTTATGAGTACGAATGGTCCTGGCGCCATATGCTGCTGATCTCGCTGGTTGGCTGCGCGTTCGGTTGGGCCAAGTACAAGACGCAGTCCACCGCCGCCGCGGCCTTCATGCATTGCACGTTCAATCTGACGCAATTCGCCGCGTTCCTGTGGCAAGCCCGGACCCTGTGATCGAGACCATTCATGATTGAAACCATACAATGGACCGACGCGGGCGTCGTCATGATCGATCAGACGCGTCTTCCGCGCGAAGAGGTCTACGTCACTTGTATCGATCACCATCAAGTCGCCGAAGCAATTCGTTCCATGGTGATCCGGGGCGCGCCGGCCATCGGCATCGCGGCCGCCATGGGAATTGCGCTGGGTATGCGGAACGCGAAGTCCAGCGCTGAGTTTGACAGCATCTGCGAAACCATTCGCAGCACTCGCCCCACCGCCGTGAATCTGTCTTGGGCCATCGAACGCATGCGCCGCGTGTTCGCAGAATCCAGCACCCTCACCTTTGCGGAGATCCGCGAACGGTTGATCGCCGAAGCCGTTCAGATTCGCCTGGAAGACATCGCCATCAACCAGTGCATCGGAAAAAACGGCGCGCCGCTGATTCCCGATGGCAAGACGGTGCTCACGCACTGCAACGCGGGAGCGCTGGCAACCGCCGGCTACGGCACCGCTTTGGGCGTGATTCGCGCGGCCGTAGCGTCCGGCAAAAACATCGATGTCTTCGCCGGCGAAACCCGGCCATTTCTTCAGGGCGCGCGGCTTACTATCTGGGAACTGCAACACGACCACATCCCCGCCACGCTTATCACGGACAACATGGCCGGCCATTTTCTGCACTCCGGCCGTATCGGCTGCGTCGTGGTGGGCGCCGACCGCATCGCTTCCAATGGCGATGTCGCGAATAAAATCGGCACTTACTCGGTCGCCGTTCTCGCCAAGGAAAACAGCGTTCCGTTCTACGTGGCGGCGCCCATCTCCACGCTCGACCTCAGCCTAGCTTCGGGCGATGAAATTCCCATCGAACAGCGCGCGGCCAGCGAGGTCACGCACGTTCACGGCGTGCCCGTCGCGCCGGAAGGAACCGAGGCCGCTAATCCCGCCTTCGACGTCACGCCGAACCGGTACGTCACGGCCATCATTACGGAACGCGGTGTGGCGCGCGCGCCGTACACTGAGTCCCTCCGGGGGCTGATAAATTAAGTCAAAGTTGGTAAGTTGAATTTATGATTCGTTCCGCCTTCTGCTTCCTGCTGGTAGCGTCGGGGCTGGCCTTGGCCGCCTCCGGCGAGTTGTCCAACCGCCGCGCGCCCGGCTTCGCCCTGCCTGATCCCACCTATCAGCATTACTACGATCTGCAGGATTTCGCCGGCAAGGTGGTGATCGTCGATATCATGTCCACGCGCTGCCCGCACTGTCTTTTATTGTCCACCACGCTTGAGCAGGTGAAGGCGCGCTACGGTGAAGAGGTGGCGATTCTGGAGGTGGTCCTGCCGCCCGATAACCAGGACACGGTTTCCAAATTCGTCGCCACTAACAACGTCACCATTCCCGTGGTCTGTGACATGGGACAAATGACCGCATCCTATTTCAAGGCCACACCCAGCACCATGAACCAGGTCGTCGTTCCGCACCTGTTCCTCATCGATAAACAGGGCATCATTCGCAACGACTTCGCCTATGAAGAATCTACTCGGGCGGTCTTTGAAGGTGCGGGATTATTCACGGAAATCGACAAGCTGCTGAAGTAGATTTGCGTGGACCCAGTTCCTAAGTAACTCATCGCTAAGAAACTTCGCGCTTAGCATTGCCTTGGCACGAAAATTGCTCAGATCGTGGGCATGAAGGCATCAAAGTCCATCTCCACGCATGACGAATTCGAGACTGCGGTGGTTGCCGAGCTGCACCATCTGCGCAGCAGCGAAAAGCTCTTGCAGCGCCTGTATCCGCGTCTGAAAACCCTGCCGCGACTTCGAAACCGGTTCCTGCAGCAGCTCGCGGAAATGCAACTGCGCGCCCAACGTTTGGACGCAGTCCTTAATCCCATCGGCGCCTTGCAGACCGCGCTGCCGGCCGCGCCAGCCATAAATTCTCCCGCTGCCTGAAGGAGGCCGCTATGGTCCGTACATTACTGCTGATTATTCTGGTGATCATTCTGTTGGGCGCGCTTCCCGCCTGGCCATATAGCGCGGGCTGGGGCTACTATCCGAGTGGCGGCCTGGGTCTCGTACTTGTGGTCGTGCTTATCCTCATGCTGATGGGCCGTGTCTAATCGACTTCGGCCCCGGAGAGCGGGTGCTAAGATGTTGGTGATTCCTCACCATGGGCACGCACGGCGTCAAAGTCGTTGTAATCTATCCACGGCCGCAAGATGAACAGGCGTTCGAGACAGCTTACCTCGAACAGCATGTTCCGCTGGTCGAGCAGAAACTCAAAGGCATCACGCGGCTGGTTCTGACCAAAGTAACGGGTTCGCCGCAGGGTAACGTGACCGCCTATCGTATCGCGGAGCTGTACTTTCCCTCCCTAAACGATTTGAACGCGTGCATCGAGTCGGACGCCGGCAAAGAGGTCATGGCACATGCACAGGCGATCTCCACCGGTGGCCCGCCGCTCATCCTGATTTGCGAGGAAGAAGCTTTCGTCTATTGGTAGTCATGAAATTTGCTTTGATTTGCGCATTGACATCGGCTGCTTGCTGTCAAACGCCGAGCGCCCGAGTGGATGTAGTGGGTTCCACTGGCTTCGTTCAACTGGAGGCGGATAGCTTTCGCAGCCTCAGCCCGCGCGAGCAAGCGCTGGCCTACTGGCTTTCCGAAGCGTCCATCGCGATCAATCCGATCAACTACGATCAGTGCTCGCGATTCGGTTTGCGGCAGAAGCGCGTGCTGGAGCTGATCGTGGCGCATCCCGAGGGAGTGGATCCGAAGGTTTACGCGAAGATCCTGGCATTCACGAAACTGTTTTGGGCCAACCGGGGCAATCACAACGAAACGACCGCGCAGAAGTTTTTGCCGGACTTTACCTTCGAGCAGCTACAAGCGGCCGCTCGCGCTGCCGGCAAGGATCCGGCCTTCGAGAAGGAACTCGACGAACTGCGCCCATCGCTTTTCGATCCCAACTTCGAGCCGATGATTACCGCCAAGAGCCCGCGCGGAGGGCTCGACATGCTGCAGGCCAGCGCGAACAATTTCTACTCCGGTGTCACGCTGGCCGATCTCAAGGATTTCGCCGAGCACTATCCGTTGAACTCTCGGCTGGCGAAAGTGAATGGGCAGTTGGTGGAAGATGTCTATCGCGCCGGCACTCCGGACCATCGCGTGCCTCCGGGACTGTACGCTGAATATCTCGCCAAAGCGAATTCGTATCTGGAACACGCCGCCGAGTTCGCCGAACCGGCGCAGGCGAAGGCGATTCACGATTTGATCCGCTATTACCAAACCGGCGATCCGAAGGACTGGCTGCAATTTGATATGGATTGGGTGCGGAACAATGCGACCGTGGATTTCGCCAACGGTTTCATCGAAATTTATCGCGACGCGCGCGGCGCCAAGGGCACTTCGCAGAGCTTTGTCACCGTAACGGATGAGTCGGTGCATGCTTTGATGCAAAAGATCGCCGACAACGCTCAGTATTTCGAGGACCATGCTCCGTGGGGACCGCAATACAAGAAGCAGGGCGTGAAGCCGCCGCTCGCGAAGGCGGTGGAGACTTTGATCGAGACCGGCGATTTTCATGTGACCACGGTCGGCGACAACTTGCCGAACGAAGATGAAATCCACGAAAAATACGGCAGCAAGAGTTTTATGTTCCTGGGCAGTTCGCGCGCGCTGACGCATGCCGCGGGATTCGGGTCGCTCGATGAATTCGCGGCTTCGCCCGAGGAAATTGCGCTTGGCAAGAAGTACGGAGATGAAGCCGAAGACCTGATGACCGCGCTGCACGAAGTGATCGGACATGGCTCCGGGAAAATGAACCCGAAGTTGACCCGCGAACCGGCCTTCTACTTGAAGGAATATTTTTCGACGCTCGAGGAGGCTCGCGCCGATTTGATGGCCCTGTGGTGCGTGTGGGATCCGAAGGCGCGCGAATTGGGGCTGGCTTCGAATCCCGACGTCGCCAAGGTGATGTACTACGATGCGGTCATCGTCGCGATCACGCAGCTTCGCCGGATTCCGAAAGGCGACACCATCGAAGAAGATCACGAGCGCGATCGCCAGTTGATCGTCAATTACATCAAGGATAAGACCGGCGCCATCGCCGAAGTGAAGCGCGGCGGCAAAACATATCTGGAGATTCGCGATTTTGCGAAGATGCGCGAGGGCGTGGGTCAGCTTCTGGCGGAGCTCATGCGCATCAAAGCGGAGGGCGATTACAATGCCATCAAGGCTTTGATCGACAAGTACGCCGTGCACTTCAATCCGGCGCTGCGCGATGAGGTGCTGCAGCGATATGGGAAGCTGAACATTCCCACCTACTGGGCCGGCATCAATCCGGAGTTGACCGCCAGCTTCGATAGCGCGGGAAAAATTTCCAAGGTCGCAATTTCTTATCCGCGCGATTTCGTCAAGCAGCAGCTTGGCTACAGCGCCAAAACTTCTTTCACTTTGTCGAGCAGCGATCCTAGAGTAAACGGCTTTTGAAGGAAGGCGGTTCCCGCGGGAAGCTCGCCCGAGTAAATGGTGGTGTCGTCGGTGTAGCCGGAAACGTAGAGCACTTTCATGTCGTGCCCTTGCGTCCGCAGACGTTCCACTAACTCGCGGCCGCCCATTTGCGGCATCAGCACATCGGTGATCAGAAGCTCCACGCGTTGGGCGTGTTCCCGGCACAGCGCCAGCGCGTCCTGGCCGTTGGCCGCTTCGAGGACCTGGTAACCTTGCCGCCGCAAAATCTTGCGGACCAGCGCGCGGATGCCGGCTTCATCTTCGACAACCAGGATGGTGGCAAGCGGCGCGGGTGGTTCGGGCGCGGGGGGCAGTGGCTCGGCGGCGGCAACCACAGGTTCAGCGGCAAGGCCGGCTGGAGCTTCCAATCGCGGCAGGAAGATGCGGAATACCGAGGCGTGGGGAGCATTCGAGACCGAGATATCGCCGCCCCATTGCCGTACGACGCCGTAGGCTCGGGACAGCGTGGCTGCGACGTCGTCCCAAGGTTCCTTGCCGGGGAGCGAGCACTCAAACAACGCGGCTTTGGCTTCACCATCCAGCGGCTGCGATGGCGCGACGATCGAGATCACCGCGTAGGCTCCCGGCTGGAGCGGAGCGTTGGGGCGCCGCAAATCCTCCGTGATTTCGAGACGTGAAGTCTGCAGCGTGATTCTTTCGCCGGCGTGCATGCCTTGCCGCGCACGCTCGACAATGGCGGTCAGGACGTGCTCCAATTGCGACGCATCGGCGCGGACGCGGTTCGGTTCAGCGGAAAGATGCAGGTCCAAGCCGACGTGGGTTCCAAGCAGAGCGTCGAGCCGCAGGCTGATTTTTGCGAGGGCCGATTCCAGTTCTATCTCCGCGACAGCCTGGCCTTGCCGCCGCGCAAAGGAAAGCAGTTGACTGGTAAGCCCGCCCACGCGTTCGGTGGCGCTAAGGATTTCCTGGACATCGGACCGCATGGTGCTGCCCGCGGGCAAAGCCGTGAGCAGCTCTTCGCTATAGCCGGTGAGGATCATGAGCGCGTTGTTCAAGTCGTGCGCCATGCGGCTGGCGAGGCGCGACACGGCTTCCACTCGCTCGGCTTGGACGAGTTGGTCTTCGAGCATGCGGCGTTCCGTGACATCGACGGCCACGCCAATCATGTAGCGGGGCTGGCCCTCGACAGCGGGCAGCAGCCGCGAGTATTCGCGCAGCCAGAGTGGGCCGCCGCCGGCGGTAATGGCCTGGAACTCAGAGGTATGGGCGGCGCCGGATTCGATGGCGCGTTGGTAGGACTGCGCCACCCAATCACGATCCGCATTATGCACGCGATCCAGCCAGAACGATGGATGGCTGGTCCAGTGTTCCGGAGCGAAGCCTAGCAGGGTTTCGGCATACGGGCTCGCGAAAACGAAGTTCATCGAGGGAACTTCCACGGCCCATATGACGGCGTCGAGGTGGTCGATGAACTCGGACGCGGTGACAGCGGGCCGAGGAGCGGGCGGGGCTTCGATTACTGGGGTTGCGGGCACCGGAGCTTCAATCATTGGGGCTTCGAAGACGAGCGCCGATTGTACTTCTACCGTAGTCAGATCTTCGATGGTGAGAAGCGCTTCCTGGGCGGCCTCTTCGTCCCAATCGCGAATCGCGAGAATGCTAACGCGCAGGCGGCGTTTGTCGCGGGTGGTTTCGATCATGACGCCGTTTGCAGCGGTGCCGGTTTGGAGCACCTCTTCAATGCGATCGAGCAGGGAGGTGGGGAGGATAGTGTCCATGCGGCGATGCGGGGAATCGCCGGTGTGCAAGCCAAATATCTTGCGCGCCGCTCCGTTGGCCAGCAAGATGCTCAGGTCGGAGGAAAGGACCATCAGTCCGACCGGAATGGACGCGACGATCTCCTGGTAGTAACGGCGCTGGGTTTCGACCAGCGCCAGTAGTCGCGCGACTTCCCTAGACCGCCACTGATCCAAGTCAGTTCTCTCCATCTGTGTTCCCACCTAACAGTGTTGACCTTACCGGACGGCTAGGACAAGGTACTTTCTATCCAAACGGTACTGCGGAGTACTACGGGTTGCAGGCTTCTGGTTCCAGCACTTGCTCGGTTGGCTCATTATAGCCCCGATAAAAAGAATCGTTTATGAGACTTATAGCGGCTGTGTTGGAATCACGCGAGAATGAAAGTGATGCTGCGACATGTGACTTCCCTGGGGTGGCTAGCGGGATGGCTGGCGCCGCTGGTTCTGTTCTTGTCCGCGTGTTCGGACGCTCCCAAGACTGCCAGCGAGAAAGAGCCTCCGAAACCGCCGGAGGCACTGACGGGACGGGAGGCGTTTCAGCGGATGTATCCGCAGGCGCGGGGGTGGGCGCCGGATGCGCAGCCGCTCGAAATCGTGAGCCTCAACCTTGTTCAGGTAAAGGCGGACAAGGGCAAGGCGGGCGCCTGGCAGGTGGTATTTGTTTCGGCGTCGCGAGGGAAGGCGAAGACGTACACGTACTCGGCGGTGGAATCGGAAGGCAATCTGCACGAAGGCGTGTTCGGCGGAATCGAGGAGAACTACACGGCGCGCGGGGATTCCTCTCCCTTCCAGATCGCGGCCATCAAGGTAGATACGGACGAAGCGTACGAGACTGCGGCGAAACACAGCGCGGAGTATCTGAAGAAGAATCCGGACAAGCCGGTGATTTTTCTGATGGAGCTGACCAGGCGGTTTCCGGACGTGACGTGGCGGGTGATTTGGGGCGGGTCGGTGGGGACGAGCGACTATTCAGTGTTCGTGGACGGAAGCACTGGGCAGTATTTGGAGCGGATGCATTAGGGCGCGCGGAGTTAGGCCAGCTTGTCCCAGTCATCCGGATCGTTGCCGGACAGACTTGACGTGACTGCCCTTCTGGGTGGTTTCGACGAGACCCGCTTGCTCAGCCGCCGCTTGACTGAACGATCAGACTTGGTTTGACCGCGCCGGAAAACTTCCATAGCGACAACCTGCACGTGGTGGAGCGCTGCACGCGCGGCAGCCCGGATGTGATGTAATACGAAGCAACGATCGACGATCCGAGCGTCTTTACGCGCCCGGGGAAATTGAGTACGCCGATCTATCGTCGCCAGGAAAAGGGCGCCGACTAACAAATATTCGAGGAGGTGGGTATGCGGAATCGATTCATATTATGGACTAGCGCGGCCGCATTGGCGCTCGCATTGATTTCTCTGACGGCTCCCCCGATGGCGGGTCAGGCGACGCAGGCAGCGGCAAAATCTGTTGTGCCCCGCACGCCTGATGGACATCCCGACTTGCAGGGTACCTACGACCTGAGCATGATGACACCGCTCGAGCGGCTGCCTGGGGATCCGCCTTTCCTAACCAAGGAAAAAGCCGAAGCTTTGCAGAAAACCGAAGCCGCGCGCAGGGCCAAACTCAACCAAACTTCGTCGGCGGATCGGCCCGCGCCGCCGGTGGGCGGCGACACCAGCGCACCAAAATCTTTTTTTGAATTTCTGGAGAAGGCCGGAGGCGGCGCCGTCGGCGGCTACAATAATTTCTGGCTGCAGCAGGGCTCGGCATACACCGTGGTGGATGGACAAATTCGAACATCCATCGTCGTCGATCCGCCGGACGGCCATGTGCCTCCCTACAATGCGGCCGCGCGCAAGCGGCTGGCGGGGGCCCGAGCGACGCCAACCTCGGACGCGCGGGAGAACCAGGATCCGTCGGCTGAGCCGCCCGGCGCCTTCGATAACCCGGAGCAGCGGCCGCTCGGCGAGCGCTGTCTGCTCGGATTCAGTTCCACTTCCGGTCCGCCGGCGCTACCGGACTATTTCTATAACGATCTGCACCAGATTGTGCAAACTCCAGACTCGATCATGATTCTCACCGAGATGGTGCACGACGCACGCATCGTCCGGATGAACGCGCAGCATCTTCCCAAAAACATCCGCCGCTGGATGGGTGATTCGGTGGGTCGATGGGAGGGGGACACGCTGGTTATCGACACGACCAATTTCAACGACAAGACCCGGTATCATGAATCGACGGAAAACCTCCACGTAATCGAGCGCTTGACGCGCGTTGACGACAAAACGCTTCTGTATCGGTTCACCGTGGAAGACCCTGACACGTGGGATCGGTCCTGGACCGGGGAGTACACCTGGCCAGCGACCAGCAAACCGATGTACGAATATGCCTGTCACGAAGGCAACTACGCGCTCGGCGATGTCTTACGGGGCGCCCGGCGGCAGGATGCTGAGGAAGCCGCGAAAAAGAACAAGTAACGAGAAGCGAAGCATCCTGGCTTGCGATTCAAACTGACCCGCTACGCTTACCGGCGCAAAGTTCGAAGTGCGACACCGGTGGCATGGTAGTCCGCTGAACCCAGAATGCGCCTGCGGGCAGAAAAGTACCTGGGTTACCGCTTCTCCACGTGTGCTCGGTCCTTCTCATTCTCACCGCAGACGAATTCGAGGACATCGCTGTCCGGGATCAAGTTCAATTGCGTCTTAAGCGTGAAAGGCCGCGTGTAATAGATCGGATCTTCGAGAGTCACCTCCAGATCGATATGCCCGAAATCGCGGCGGCGATAGCGCTCGGCGATGTGCATCGATTCGCTGCGCGGATGGCCGGACCCATCCAGCCAGCTCTGTTCTGTAAAACCCATTGTTTCGACGGCCAGCGTGTCGCGTTCCCACTTGCCCACCGAGTATCCCATCCAGGAAGGCTCGGGGTCCTTAGGGAGGCTCCGCCCGTCGGTGTGAATCTGTCGCGGAGGGTCGCCGCCCTCAAACAGGATCACAATCTCCTGGGGCGCTTGAATCATCTTGAAAGCTAAAACGAATATGCCGGCGGGTATGCCATTCGGGAGACAGCGACTGTAGGGAGTTCCGAGCTTTGCGCGCTGTTTAAGGATCGCCACCGCCTCTGGCCGAAGCGGCTGCTCCTCGGGTTTAAGGCCCCAAAACACGTTCGATGCATCCTTGGTGACGTCGTTGAAGTCCACCTGTAACTTCTAGAAATTGTTGCCGAGCACGCGGGCAAACTCGCTCTCCGGGGTTCGCTCGGCCTGCCAGACACCGGAAAGATCGGGCTTGCCGTTCATCCGCGGCGCGGGAGCGGTCAAGTTCGGCTTGCCGTCCTTGGTATGTGGAGTCCGTGCGTCGGGATAATTCAGCCACTGCGCGACGAGCGGCAGGCTGGACGCGGCCAGCAGAATGGCAATCAACTTCATCGGAGTTGCTCCTTGGCCCCTCTACGCTTAGTTTGCTTTGGGTCTTTTCTTCTTGGGGATTTCGAGGACGGCGGGCGTGCGCAATTGAACCACGGGAATGAGCGAGCGCAGGGATTCGGTTGGGGATTGGCGGGCGCGGTGAGCGAATTCCTGATTGAGCGTGGCGACGAATGTCTCGATTTGACCCTGCATCGCGGCCATCTTCTCGCGCATGTTGAGAATGATTTCGACGCCGGCGAGATTCACTCCCAGATCGCGGGTCAGTTTGAGAATCACTTCCAGCCGTTCCAGATCGTCGTCGGTGTAGAGGCGGGTATTGCCTTCACTGCGCGAGGGAGCGAGCAACCCTTCGCGCTCGTACAAGCGCAGGGTCTGGGGATGGATCTGGTATTGCTCGGCGACGGCCGAGATCATGTAGGCGGCTTTGGATCGGGCTTTGGGCATTGCTTACACCTTCGTCCAGATTTCCTTGCGCGGATCTTCTGAACTGACTTGCGACAGCTCGCGCAGCAGTTCTCGGGTGCGCTCATCCTGGACTTTGGGCGCCTGAATGACCACCTCGACGATTTCGTCGCCGCGCTGATTTTTGCGCGCGTTCATAATGCCTTTTTCTCGCAAGCGAAACTTCTGCTGATTCTGCGTTCCTTGCGGCACCTTGAGCAAAGCCCGGCCATCGATGGTGGGGACTTCGATCTTAGCGCCGAGACCGGCTTCGGACACCGTGACCGGCACCTGGATGTGAATGTCGTCTCCGTCGCGGCGGAAGAAGGCGTGGGGCTCGACGCGCACGGTGATGTAGAGATCGCCTGCGGCGCCGCCCGCTCTTCCGGCGTTGCCTTTACCCGCCACGCGCAGGCGCGAGCCGGATTGCGCGCCAGGCGGGATGCGGACCTCGACCGCCTCGGTCTTCGACAGACGGCCGTCGCCATGACAGGTGGGGCAGACATTCCGCAGGCGTCCCTTGCCATCGCAGCGTGGGCAGGTGAGGCTGAACTTCATGGCGCCAGCCATCTGGTTGACACTGCCCGAGCCATCGCACTCCGGGCACACGGTGGAGGCGCCACCGACGGCGCCGCTGCCGTTACAGGTCTCGCAAACTTCTTGACGCGCGGCATTGAGGCGCACTTGAGTGCCGCGGATGGACTGCCAGAAGTCGATGTCGAGTCCGTATTCGAGATCGGAGCCTTTTTCAGGACCGCCAGCGGCGCCTGGTTGCTCGCCCCGGTGGCTGCCGAAGAATTGGCTGAAGATGTCGCGAAACGCGCCCGTGCCGCCAGTTTGCGGGCCAGCTCCGGGGCCGGTGTGGTTCACGTAATCGGAGAAATCAAAGCCGCCGAATCCCATGCCGGGCTGACCGGCTGCCGAACCACCTTGTCCGGCGCCCGGGCCGCCCGGAGGGATGTTGTCGGAATAGAAGCCGTACTGATCGTAGACCTGGCGTTTCTTGGGTTCGCTCAGGATGTCGTAAGCCTCCTGAACTTTTTTGAAGCGCTCTTCGGAGGCTTTGTCGCCGGGGTTCAGGTCGGGATGAAATTTGCGGGCCAGCTTGCGGTACGCTTTACGGATCTCGTCTTCGGTGGCGCCGCGAGATACGCCGAGCGTTTCGTAGTAATCGTGTTTGCTTGCGGCTGGCATAAAGAGTTGCTGGTTATTAGTTGTTGGTAACTGGATACCGGCTACGATCAACCAGCAACCAATAACCAACAACCAATAACCGTTGACTTACTTCTTGTCGTCGACGTCCACGAACTCAGCATCGACAACGTTATCTTTGGGCTTCGCTTCACCGGCGGCTCCATTGCCATCGCCTCCCGGACCACCTTGCGGCGGCGTGCCGCCCGGCTGGCTGGAGGCCTTGTACATCGCCTCGGCCAGTTTGTGGCTGGCCGTTTCAAGCTTGGAAGTGGCCTGGTTGATGTGATCGATGCCGCCCTCGGACATCGCTTTCTTGGTCTCGGCGAGCGCGTCGTCAACGGCTTTGGCGTCGTCCGCGCTGACTTTGTCACGATGCTCCTTCAGCATCTTTTCGATGTTGTAGACCATCGCGTCGGCCCGGTTGCGGGATTCGATTTCCTCCTTCTTCTTGCGATCGTCGGAGGCGTGCGCGTCGGCGTCCCGCGCCATTTTCTCGACTTCGTCCTTGGCGAGGCCGGAGGAAGACGTAATGGTGATCTTCTGCTCGTTGTTGGTGGCTTTGTCCTTGGCGGTGACGTTCAGGATACCGTTGGCGTCGATATCGAAAGTGACTTCGACCTGCGGAATCCCGCGCGGCGCCGGAGGGATGCCCACCAGTTGGAACACGCCCAGCATTTTATTGTCGGCCGCCATGGCGCGCTCGCCCTGGAAGACCTTGATCTCAACCGAAGTCTGGCTGTCGGAGGCGGTGGAGAATATCTCGCTCTTGCGCGTGGGGATGGTGGTGTTGCGCTCGATGAGCCGCGTGAACACGCCGCCCAGCGTTTCAATGCCGAGCGAGAGCGGGGTAACGTCGAGCAGCAGAACGTCCTTCACTTCGCCGCCCAGCACGCCGCCTTGCACCGCGGCGCCGACCGCGACCACTTCATCGGGGTTCACGCTCTTGTTGGGTTCCTTGGCAAACAGATCGCGCACCTGTTGCTGCACTTTGGGCATGCGCGTGGAACCGCCGACGAGCACCACTTCATCGATCTGCGCGGGCGTAACCGCGGCATCGGTAATGGCCTGCTTGCAGGGGCCGGTGGCGCGATCCAAAATGTCGGCCACCATTTGCTCCAGCCGCGCGCGCGTCAGCTTCACGTTCATGTGCTTGGGGCCGCTGGCATCGGCCGTCAGGAAGGGCAGATTGATTTCGGTTTCAAGGGTGTTGGACAGCTCGATCTTGGCTTTTTCGGCGGCTTCCTTGAGGCGCTGCAGGGCCATCTGGTCCTTGGAGACGTCGACGCCGGTTTCCTTTTTGAACTCCTGGACCAGCCAATCGATGATGCGCTGGTCGATGTTGTCGCCGCCCAGATGGGTGTCGCCGTTGGTGGACTTCACCTCGACCACGCCGTCGCCGACTTCAAGAATGGAGATGTCGAAGGTGCCGCCGCCGAAGTCATAGACCGCGATGGTTTCGTTCTTCTTCTTGTCGAGCCCGTAGGCCAGAGCCGCGGCGGTCGGCTCATTGATAATGCGCATGACCTCCAGGCCGGCGATCTGCCCGGCGTCCTTGGTGGCCTGGCGTTGCGAATCGTTGAAATAGGCCGGGACCGTAATGACCGCCTTGGTGACCTTTTCGCCGAGGTAGGCTTCGGCGGCTTCTTTCAACTTGGCGAGAATCATCGCGGAGATCTCGGGCGGCGAGTAGCGTTTGCCGTTGATCTCGACGCGGGCGTCGCCGTTCTCGCCGGCTACCACCTTGTATGGAACCAGCTTCATTTCTTCGCTCACTTCGCTGAAGCGGCGCCCCATGAAGCGCTTGATGGAATAGACGGTATTTTCCGGGTTTGTAACGGATTGGCGTTTAGCCACCGTGCCGACCAGACGTTCACCGGTTTTCGTGAACGCTACGACGGACGGCGTTGTCCGGCCGCCCTCCTGGTTCGGGATGACGACAGCCTGGCCGCCTTCCATAACGGAGACGACGGAATTGGTTGTACCCAAGTCTATGCCTATGATTTTGCTCATTCTTCCCTCAATCCCCCGGCTACGCTCCGGGTTCGTATTAGCCTGGTTCCATTATTAAACTTTAGTGTGTTCTTGTCAAGTACGATTGCCACAACCTGCTTGACCAAGCACAAGGCGACAAACTTGACCAACCTTGATCCTGAGATCTTGCCTCACGATTTGCTACCCAAAGGTGGGCAGTGGGGAGACATTGGTCTGGAACGGGAGCGAATAGCAGTCAGCCGTACGGAGGCACCATGGACGCGTCTGCTATAGCCAGAAGCCTCGACAATCTGGAGAACTCCTGGTCATCGCTGGATTGGTGGCTTAATTTCTGGACAATTCTTGTAGTAGTCGGCGTCGCAGTGGAATTGGCTGTCATAACCGCCGAATACGTCCATGACTGGCATGAGTTTAGGCGTGCCACGATCCACTGTCCGGAAAAGCCTCGCCTCCTCGTTTTTTGTCTGGGATTGCTTGGCGCCGCATTAGTAGCAATTGGTGTTGCTGGAGAATTCGGCGTGCACGTTAGAGCTCAAAAGGTTGAAATTGATATGCGGTCCAGAAGCCGCGAACTGGTGGCTCTCGCAAATAAAGACGCAAAGGAAGCTGTAGATCACGCTGCGGCTGCGAACGAAAGAGCAGCAGGAGCAAACCGGGAAGCTGGGGCGGCCAATGAGCGGACTGCAATGCTGGAGCGAGAGAACTTGGAGCTGAAAAAGCAACTTTCGCCCCGCCGAGTCACGCAGCAACAACGAGAGCAACTGAAGCGGCTATTGGGGAAGTACAAGGGTATCGAGATCCTCAGCTCAAGAGGTGTCAATGGAATTGGCGAAGCGCCGCAATTCCGTGAGCAGCTATTTCAGGCATTTGAATATGCGGGATTGAAGGCTAGGGGCGGCTCGAATCTCCCATACAGCGAAATGACTGGGATTCATATCGAGGCCTTTGGCGACCTCGGGCGTTTCGCCGACGATCTGCGCTCCGCGTTGATAAAAGTCGGCCTTGCTACTCCTGCGAGCATCTATGTGACTAAACACCCCTCCCTGGGTAATGGGCAGGACAGGATCGACATCGCGGTACTGGAAAAGCCGTAAATTTTACATAGCCCCTCACGGCCTGACATCTGACACGAGTTGCAGGCCAGCGTGGATACAATGAAGCCATTGATTATGACCACCATCCAGCGGATTCGCTTGTCCGATCTGGCGGCCCGGCTGGGCTGCGAACTTCATGGCGACCCGGAACTAGAGATCACGGGCGTGGCGGGGTTGGAGGAGGCGGGCCCGAGCGAGCTGACGTTTCTGTCCAATCCCAAGTATGGGCCAAAGGTGAAGAACACGCGTGCGGCGGCGATTCTGGTGAAGGAGCCCCTCGCTGGGGGCCGGCTGGCCAGCTTGATTTCGGCGAATCCGTATCACGATTTTGCGCGCACGCTCGGGATGTTCTACCAACCGCCGCGGCCCAAGCCGGGCATCCATCCCCAAGCTTCGATCGCAGCGACGGCGCGAATTGGGGAAGGGGCGTCGGTGGGGGCGTTCGCGGTGATTGGCGAGCACGTGAGCATCGGCAAGAACGCGGTGCTGCATCCGCACGTGGTGATCTACGAAGGCGCCACGATCGGCGACGATTTTTGCGCGCACTCGCACGCGGTGGTGCGCGAGTATTGCCGCATTGGGCATCGCGTAATCTTGCAAAATGGCGTGGTGGTTGGCGGCGACGGATTCGGATTCGCCAAGACGCGCGAGGGAACGCATTTCAAAATTGTGCAGTCGGGCGTGACCGTGATTGAGGACGACGTCGAGATCCAGTCACTGACGTCGGTGGACCGGGCCACCATGGGCGAAACGCGCGTCAAGCGCGGGGCCAAGATCGACAGCCTGGTGCAGGTGGGCCACGCCTGCGTGGTGGGCGAGGACAACATCATTTGCGCACAGACTGGCCTCGCGGGGAACTCGACCCTGGGCAAGAACGTGTTGCTGGCCGGCCAGGTGGGAATTTCCGGGCACCTGACGATTCACGACAACGCGACCATCTACGCGCAAAGCGGGATCGGCGGGGACGTGGCCAGCGGTGCGGTGATGTCGGGATCGCCGGCATTTGAGGCGCGCGAGTGGCTGCGCGCGATCACGGCTTTCCCGAAGTTGCCTGAGTTGTTGAAGACAGTGAGACAATTGGAGAAGCGTTTGGAGCGCCTGGAAGGTGTTTCGACGACCTCGCCCACGACTTAGCAATGACAGACGACAGTCCCACAAACGGCCGCCGGCCGGTAGCTTATCTCAACGAGACGTTTCTTGAAAGCCCCGATGCACGCGCATTGCGGATTCTTTCGGAATACCTGGAGCCGCTATCCCACTTCCGCGACGAAAAGATTCAGGACACGATTGTGTTCTTCGGCTCGGCGCGGCTGACCGAGGACGGGCCTTTGGGCAGATACTACCAGGAGGCGCGAACGCTGGCGCGATTGATCTCGGAGTGGTCCTCAAAACTTGAGGCGACGCCCCACCGCTTCGTGATTTGTTCCGGCGGCGGCCCGGGGATCATGGAAGCCGCCAACCGGGGCGCGGCGGACGCGGGTTGCAAGACCATCGGGTTGAACATCGGTCTGCCCTTCGAGCAGCGGCCCAATCCTTACATCACGCCGGAGTTGTCGTTCGAGTTCCACTATTTTTTCATGCGCAAATTCTGGTTTGCGTACCTGGCGAAGGCGCTGGTGGTTTTTCCAGGGGGATTCGGCACCATGGATGAGCTGTTCGAAATTCTGACGCTGGCGCAGACGCGGAAGCTGGAAAGCAAGATGGTGATCGTGTTGTACGGGACGAAGTTCTGGAACGAGGTTCTGAATTTCGAAGCGTTGGTGGAGCACGGCACTATCGACCGGGAGGATTTGCGCCTGTTTCAGTACGCCGATGATCCCGAAACGGCGCTGGCCGTGTTGCAGGAACAGTTGACGCGGTATTTTCTGGAGCCGGAGAAGCCGCTGCCTGAAGCGGCGGCGGAAACTCCCGAGATCGCCAAATCGCGCGTGTGAAGCTCAAACTACAATCCTTGTGGAGACGGGCGGGGAAGCTGGAAAAGGCTTTTCTCGGCGCGCTATTGCTGTATTTAATCTTGCTCGCTGTGTGGCCGGCCAGCGGACTCGAGACGTTCGTGGCTTTCGTGACGTACGTCCTGGGCGGGTGGGTGGCGTTGCGTTTGTTGCGGATCGGGGTGCGCAAGGCAACTTGGCGACTGCGCTATCGATTGATCGCCGCGTACGTGTTCATCGCGGTGCTGCCGATTCTGCTGATCCTCACGTTGGTGGGATTGGGCGGCTACATGCTGGCCACGCAGGTTGCGGTGTATTTGGTGCGATCGGAACTGGACCGGCGCGTGGCTTCGCTTGAATCCGCGGTCGAGGTTCTGGGCGCCCCGGGAGACGATTCACCCGATGGGATTCTGGCGCGAACCGCCGTAGCGTATGAGAAGCGCTTTCCCGGGATCGCTTTTGTAGTGCAGGAAAAGGGCAAGGTCCGGCGCTGGCCCGAGAACGCCGCGATCAGCGCGCCGGAGCATCTGCCCCTGAACTCGGGCGGCCTGGCAGAGCTTGACGGGCGCTACTACGCCTGGCACTATGCGGGCACCGATGGCGGCAAGTATTTGGTTATTGCGCCGCTATCGCGCCGGTATCTTAGCGGGATGATGCCGGGCATAGGCGATGTTTACTTTTTGCAGCGGGATTTCGTTGCCTCATCGGATGCCTCGGGCGAGGTCAAGCCGAAAACCAGAACGCCCTCGATGTCCAGCAAGGCTGTCCCTGGGTATCCACAAAACTTTCACTTTACGCCGGCTGGCGGTGACGCTCCACACGCGGCTCTGCCTCCGCCGGTGAATCGTTTCGACCTGCCTGTACAGTGGGGATCGTTCACCCGGGCAGTGGACTGGGCGCATCCGGACCACACTGAGCCCGCGCTGTTGGTGGTTCGCGCCCGGCTGTCGTCGATTTTGGCCGCGATTTTGACTCAGGGCGGCGACATGTCGGGGGGCGCTCTGCTCATTACGTTCTATGTTCTAACTGTGGCGTTCCTGATTGTCGGGATCGCTGGACTGGCGATCGGGATCTCGATGTCGCGCAGCATTACCGGCGCGGTGCATTCGTTATATGCGGGAACGCAGCGGGTGATGAGCGGCGATTTTTCGCACTTGATTCCGGTGTCCGGGCGCGACCAACTCGCTGAGCTGAGCAGCTCGTTCAACAGCATGACGCAGAACCTGGAGCGGCTGCTCGTGGTGGCGAAAGAGAAAGAGCGCATGGAGACGGAGATCGAGATCGCACGTGGAGTCCAGGACCAACTTTATCCCAAGGCGCCGCCGTCGTTCGAGGGTCTGCAAGTGCTGGGAGTGTGCCATCCGGCACGCACGGTGTCGGGCGATTACTACGACTACCAACTGGTGGACGGGAAGCTGGCGATCGCGATTGGAGACGTGGCCGGCAAGGGAATTTCGGCGGCGCTGCTGATGGCGACCATTCAGGCGGCCATGCGCATGGAGCTGCGGGCTTCGGCCGACCTGGCGGCGTCCATGAATGGCCTGCGATTCTCGACGGCGCGGATGGTTTCGGAGCTGAATCAGCAACTGTATGCCACCACCTCGCCGGAAAAGTACGCGACCTTCTTTTTCGCCATCTACGATCAGGCGACGGGTGTGATCACGTATACCAATGCGGGCCACCTGCAGCCGGTGCTGATACGCGATGGCGCGCCCATTCGCTTGGACGTCAATGGAACCATCGTCGGCGCGTTTCCATTCTCGAAGTACGAGGAGAGCAAGCTGAAGCTTCAGAGCGGAGACTTGTTGGTGTGTTACACCGACGGAATCAGCGAGCCGGAGAACGAATACGGCGAAATGTTCGGAGAAGAACGGCTGATTGAGCTGGTGGCGAAGAACGCGTCCCGGGACGATGCCGCGATTATCGACAGCGTGATGGAAGCGGTGCGGCAATGGACGGGAGTGCCCGAACTGTCGGATGACATGACGCTGTTGCTAGCACGCAAGCGATGACCCGCAAGCGATGAAGACAGCTGGAATGTGGTCCCGGTAAAATAGCCTCAGCATGCGCCGCCTCCGCAATTGGCTGATCGTCCTGGGCAGCGGGGTTGTGCTCATCGTCACCGGCGGAACGCTAGGCTTCATATGGATCGAGCACTACCCACCCTTCGACGCCTTCTACATGACGCTGATCACGATCAGCACGGTGGGGTACGCGGAAATCCATCCGCTCAGTTTCCACGGGCGGATTTTCAATTCGTTTCTGATATTCTTTGGCGTAACCATGATGCTGCTGGCGGTGGGCGGCATGACACAAGTAATCATCGCGCTGGAGCTCACGCAATATTTCGGGAAGCGGCGGACCAGGAAAATGATTAACAAGTTGCAGGACCATATCATCGTCTGCGGTTTTGGACGCGTGGGCCGCGGCGCGGCTCGTGAGCTGCAGCGCGCCGGTGTTCCGTTTCTAATCGTGGACAAGAGCGAGGACCGCGTGGAGTGGGCCATGCGGGACGGCATGCTGGGCGTCCTGGCGGATGCCACCGACGACGAGACCTTGAAACAGGCGGGTGTGCTGCGGGCGAAAGGTTTGATTGCGACGCTGCAGAGCGACGCGGACAATCTGTTCATGATCCTTTCAGCCAAAGGGTTGAAGCCGACATTGCAGATCTCGGCGCGCGTGAACTCCGAGCAAAGCGAGAAGAAGATGCGGCAGGCCGGAGCCGACCACGTGTTCGCTCCTTACGATATGACGGGCAATCGCATGGCGCAGGCGATGCTCAAGCCGCACGTATTCCAGTTCATCGATTTCACCACCAAGAGCATGGGGCTGGACGTGGGAATCGAGCAGTTCAGTGTGCCCGTGTCGAGCGGGTACGCATCTAAGTCGCTGATCGAAGCCCAACTTCGCAAGGGCCTGGGAGTGATTGTGCTGGCGATCCGAAAGTCGGATGGGCAGATGCAGTTCAATCCGCCGGCGGAAGCCGAGATTAATGCCGGGGACTTTCTGATCGTGATGGGAGAGGCCGCGAACCTGCGGAAGTTGGAGAAGTTGCTGGCTGAGGTGCGGGCGTGAAAGTTCTAACCGCGGCGCAAATGCGTGAAGTGGACCGGCGCACGGCCGAGCTGGGAATCCCGAACATCATTCTGATGGAGAACGCCGGGCATCGGATGGTGGAGTTCCTGGAACGCGAGTATGCGCCGCTCGCGAAACAGCGCATCGTGGTGGTCTGCGGCAAGGGCAACAATGGCGGCGATGGGTTGGTGGTGGCGCGGCAGCTCCATACACGTGTGAAGCCGGGGTGGTTGCGCGTGGTGCTGGGAGCCAACCCCGAAAAATTGCAAGGCGACGCGCTCCAAAACTACAAGATGCTCACGGCGGTGGGATGTCCGGTGTGGTTTGAGATCACCGAGGAGATGCGGACGGCAACGCTGGTGGTGGATGCAGTTCTGGGGACAGGCTTCGAAGGGCCCGCGAAGGGCAAAGCGGCCGAGTTGATTGACGCGATCAATGGTTCCTTTCCATTGGCCGATGTGGTGGCCGTAGATGTGCCGTCGGGCGCTGCGGTGCGCGCAAAACACACCGTGACTTTCACTGCGCTCAAGCCGTGCCTGGTGCTGTCGCCGGCTTGCGAGCTGGCGGGCATGGTTCATGTCGCGCAGATCGGGAGTCCGCCGGAGTTGTATGAGAAGGACGAGACCATTTGGCTCTCCGCGTCGGAACCGCAAGATTTTGCGGGACTGTTCAAGCCGCGTCCCAGCGATTCGAACAAGGGTTTGTACGGCCATGTGCTGGTGATCGCGGGCGGACGGGGAAAGACGGGCGCCGCAGCCATGGCGGGGATTGCTGCGTTGCGCGCTGGCGCGGGACTCGCGACGGTGGCGTCGGCGGCGTCGGCGATTACGGCGATCGCATCGTACGCGCCGGAGATCATGACGGAGCCCCTGGCAGAGACCGAGTCGGGGTCCATCGCCATGCGCGCGCCCGACGATCCAGCGCTGGCCGCAATCACGGCGAAGAAGAATGTGATCGCGATCGGTCCTGGAATGGGGAATCACCCGGAGACGGTGCAATTCATCCGGCGCTTCGTTCAAGATTCGCCCGCGCCGATGGTGGTGGATGCGGATGCGCTGAATGCGCTGGCCGGGCAGCGGCTGCGATTCCAAACTTCCCGAATTTTTACGCCGCACCCAGGCGAGATGTCGCGGTTGACCGGCAAATCGATCGCGGAGATTCAAGCGGATCGCATCGGACATGCGCGCGCCTTTGCCACCGAGCACGGCGTTTATCTGGTGCTGAAGGGAGATCGCAGCGTGATTGCATTTCCGGATGGGCGTGTCTGGATCAATCCCACGGGCTCGCCGGCCATGTCGACTGGCGGCACGGGCGATGTGCTTACAGGTATGATCGCGGGCCTGCTGGCGCAGTTCCCGCAGCAGTTAGAGTACGCGTTGCTGGCCGCGGTCTACTTGCACGGCCGAGCGGGCGAGCTGGGCGCGGAGGCGATTGGCGAGAAATCCTTCATGGCCACCGACTTGTTCGAGTTTCTGCCCGAGGCAATGCGTGAAATCTCGGATCTATCACACCGAATCTGAAGACGAGACCGTTGCGTTGGGCGAGAAGTTGGCGACGGAGCTGCCGACCACCGCAGTTGTGTTGCTGATTGGCCAACTCGGCGCCGGGAAAACGACGCTGGCGAAGGGAATCGTGAAAGGTCTGGGAGCGGCGGCGCCTGATGACGTATCCAGCCCCACGTTCACGTTGATTCATGAGTACACCCCCAGCGTATATCACATCGATCTCTATCGATTGGATACGGCTGCGCAAGTGGCTACGCTTGGTCTCGAAGAGATTTTCGACCGGCGCGCGGTGGTGTTGATCGAATGGGGCGAGCGGTTCCCGGAGCTGATGCCCGCGGAACGTGTTGACATCCGGCTGACGGGAACGGGAGAGTGTTCACGGGAGATCGAGGTACAATGGATTCAGTCCTCCCCCCCTTGTAAAGTAGCCCCAGTAAGGAATCGGAATGAGTTCCGCGCGGCCCTTCGTTCATCTACATTGCCACACTGATTATTCGCTGCTCGACGGCGCGTGCGAGATCGGGCAGTTGATGGATCTCGTGGTGGAACAGAAGATGCCCGCGGTCGCGATGACGGACCACGGTAATCTCTTTGGCGCGGTCGAGTTCTATAACGAAGCCAAACAGAAGGGCGTGCATCCGGTAATCGGATGCGAAGTGTACGTTTCGCAGCAGGGCCTGGCGAGCCGCAGCGATAGCGATCGCTACAACCACCTGGTGTTACTGTGCGAGAACCAGGAAGGCTATCGCAACCTGCTGAAGCTGGTCTCGACGGCGTTTCTGGAGGGCTTTTACTACAAGCCGCGCATCGACAAGGATCTATTGGCGCGCCACTCCAAGGGTTTGATCGCGATGTCGGCTTGCTTGCGCGGAGACATCAACGAGACCATCCTGGCGAATCGCTACGAGGAAGCCAAGCGGCTGGCATACAGCTACTCCGATATGTTCGGCAAGGAGAATTTCTTTCTCGAAATTCAGGATCACGGGCTGGATCAAGACAAAGTGGTGATTCCGGAACTGCTGCGATTGTCGCAAGAGACGCGCATTCCGCTGGTGGCGACCAACGATTCCCATTACATGCGCAAGAACGACGCGCGCGCGCACGAGATCCTGCTGTGCATCCAGACCGGCAAGACGATGAGCGATCCGAACCGCATGCGGTTCACGCGTCCGGAGTTTTATCTGAAGACGCGCGATGAGATGCTGGCGATGTTCGGCGAGATGGAAGATACGCTGGATCGCACGTGGGACATCGCGCAGCGTTGCCAGGTAAATCTCGAGAAAGTCAAGGAGCCGTTCCCGAAGTTCGATGTCCCCAGCGAGCACTCGACCGACAGCTACTTCGAATACGTGGCCCGGCAGGGTTTCGAGAAGCGGCGGATCAGGCTGGAGGCGCTCAGCAAGGAAGGCGCTCTGAAGCACGATTTGGCGGAGTATGCCGAGCGGCTGGATCGCGAGATCGGGATGATCCAGCAGATGAAGTTCTCCGGCTACTTCCTGATCGTTTGGGATTTCATCCGGTTCGCGAAGTCGCGCGGGATTCCGGTGGGGCCGGGCCGCGGGTCGGCCGCCGGCAGCCTGGTGAGTTACGCGATGGAGATCACCGACATCGATCCGCTGGAATACGGGCTGCTGTTCGAGCGTTTCCTTAATCCGGAGCGCGTCAGCATGCCGGATATCGACATCGACTTTCACACGCGGCGGCGTGGCGAAGTGATCCAGTACGTCACCGAGAAATACGGGCGCGAACAGGTAGCCCAGATCATCACGTTCGGCACGCTGGGTGCGCGCACCGCGATCAAAGACGTCGGCCGGGTGTTGGACATTGGCTTCGCGGACGTGGATCGGATCACCAAGCTGATTCCAACCCAGCTCAACATCAAGCTGAAGGAAGCGATGCAGCAGGAGCCGGCCATCGAAGAGGCGGCGCGCAAGGATCCACGCTTGAAGGAAGTGCTGGAGGTGGCCTGCAAGATCGAGGGGATGGCGCGCAACGCCGGGATGCACGCGGCGGGCGTCGTGATTTCACCGGTGCCGCTCAGGGAGTTGGTCCCGCTGTGTAAGACCAGCAAAGACGAAATTGTCACGCAGTACGACATGGTGGGCCTGGAGAAGCTGGCGCTTCTCAAGATGGATTTTCTGGGGCTTACAACGCTCGACATTATTCAGGAGGCGGTGGCGCTGATCGAGCGGTATCGCGGCGTGAAGCTGGATCCGGAAAAGCTTTCGCTGGATGACGCGGACACGTACCAGATTTTTTCCAAAGGCTACACCATGGGCGTGTTCCAGTTTGAATCGCCCGGCATGCGCGATATTTTGCGCAAGTATCAGCCCACGCGCATTGAGGATTTGTGCGCTTTGAATGCCCTGTACCGGCCGGGTCCGATCCAGGGCGGCATGGTGGACGACTTTATCGATCGCAAGCATGGCCGCAAGCAGGTGACCTACGATTTTCCCGAGTTGAAGGAGATTCTGGAGGAGACCTACGGCGTCATCGTCTATCAAGAGCAGGTGATGCAGATCTCGAACAGCCTGGCCGGTTATTCGCTGGGCGAAGCCGACATCCTGCGCCGCGCCATGGGCAAGAAAAAGGCCGAGGAGATGGCCGCGCAGCGCGAGCGCTTCCTTGAAGGCGCCAAGGCCAAGGGTTTTCCGCAGAGGAAGATCGAGAAGATCTTCGATCTGATGGAGCAGTTCGCCGGTTATGGGTTCAACAAGTCGCACTCGGCCGCGTACGCGTATCTGGCGTATGTGACCGCGTACTTGAAGGCGCACTATGCGCTGGAGTTTTTGTCGGCGCTGCTGACGTCGGAAATGGGCAACACCGACAAGGTGGTGAAGTACATCAACGAATGCCGTGAGATGGGCATTCCGGTGCTGCCGCCGGATGTGAATTCGAGCGGGCGGGATTTTTCTCCAGATGGCCAGGGTATTCGCATGGGCCTGTGCGCGATCCGCAATGTGGGCGCGGCGGGGGCCGACTCCATCATCCAAGCGCGCGAGAGCGGTGGACCATTCGAGTCGCTGTACGACCTTTGTGAGCGCGTGGACCTGACCAGCGTGAACCGGCGCATTCTCGAGAATTTCGTCAAAGCCGGGGCGCTCGCGAGCCTGGGCGGCAATCGCGCGCAGTTGACCGCGGTGATCGAGAACGCAATGGAGAGCGGCCAGCGCGCGTGGAAGGACCGCGAGAGCGGGCAGGCTGGTTTGTTCGGCGCCGTGGCCGATGAGCCGGCGCAGGTTGAGCATCCATTGCCGGCGTTGCCGGATTGGACGGTGCAGCAAAAGCTGGCTGGCGAGAAAGAAGTGCTGGGAATCTTCGTCACCGGGCATCCGTTGGATGAGTTTTCCGATAAGGTGACGGAACTTGGCAAGCACGACACCGACACGCTGGAGGGGCTGGAGCGCGGGACCGAGGTGGCCATCTG
>Ga0182015_10001666_pt1 | contig 28782 bp, 25 predicted proteins | sample 712P3MmetaG_FD_120478 | JGI IMG/M metagenome (GOLD analysis project Ga0182015, IMG submission 120478) | Permafrost microbial communities from Stordalen Mire, Sweden - 712P3M metaG | ecosystem: Environmental > Terrestrial > Soil > Wetlands > Permafrost | place: Sweden: Stordalen | collected... | reverse complement strand
TCCGGCCGACCTCCCAGATCTGCGGCAGGATAAAGAACGAGACAACGTAGGCCAGGGTCAGGTAAGCCATGATGTATAGCGTTGGGCCGCCACGGGAATAGGCCCAGCCGCTGGCTCCCAAAAAGGCGAACGTCGTGTACACTTCGCCCGCCATCAGCAGGAACATCAGAACAGCGCCGAAGCCGCGGCCGCCAACCGTCCACTGCTCCAGGTCCATCTTTCGGTGGACTCCAGCCAGGAAACCAATGGCACCGCCCATCGCGACGATGACGAAGATCGTGGCCAGGGAAACGGCGCTGGGGCTCATTGGACTCCGGAGTCCTTCCTATCCCGCGCGATTTCCACTCGATAGGCCGCCCACATGCACAAACTGCTGAGCGCGATCCAAGCGATAAGCCAGAAGAGATTGAAGGGGAGACCAAAGATCATTGGTTCGATGCGGTCCCAGAGCGAGACCGAGAGGCACATCGCAACGAAGGGAATTAGGCCGAGCAGGAGAGCGCCGACCGATGGTTTTTTCACGCGCACAGGTCGATGATTATAACCCGCCGCCAAACGCAGCGTCGCGACACTCGTGGACCGGGTCGTGAGAGTAAATGTCGCTGTTACAACAGTTAATTTTCGGTTCGCCCGTCATCCAGGCACTACCCGGCCTCAATCGACTATACTGCGCTGATTTGTTCAGCGAAAGATGCGATGCGTCAAAAAGATTGCGGGGTTAACAAAGGAGAAGCATGTCGACGACTCAGTCCATCCAAGTTGGTCTACTTAAACAAAGTGAACTTAAAGAGGCGGACCGGATCGTTCGGCTCGCGTTCGGAACGTTTCTAGGACTGCCCAATCCGCTCGATTTCATGGGTGACCGCACATTCATGGCTCCGCGGTGGCGCTCGGCCCACGTCAAAGTGATCGCCGCGCGCGAAGGTAGCCGTCTGATCGGATCGAATCTGGCCACGCGCTGGGGATCATTCGGGTTCTTCGGCCCCCTGACTGTGCTACCGGAATACTGGGACCGCGGTGTGGCGCAGCGGTTGCTCGAAGTTACTATGACAATTTTCGAAAAATGGGACCTCCGGCACACTGGGCTATTCACGTTCCCACAAAGTGCCAAGCATTTGGGCTTGTATCAGAAGTTCGGCTACTGGCCGCGCTATCTCACTGCCATCATGACGCGAACGCCGGAGGCGGCACGACAGGGCAAACGAGTAGGTGCTCCAGTGTTGCTCTCGGTCTACCCCAAAGGCCAGCGAGGACAGGCCATCCTGGCCTGCCAGAAACTTACGCATAAGATCGATAAGGGGCTCGATCTCACCGGCGAAATCCGGGCTGTGCTTGCGCAGCGCACCGGCGACGTGGTGTTGACCTCCACGCGCGGCGTCATCGATGGGTTCGCAGTGTGCCTGAACGGACCTGGATCCGAGGGCGGCGAAAAGACGTGTTACGTCAAATTCGGTGCCGTCCGTGGCGGTACGGGCGGAGGTGAACGTTTCGACAGGTTGCTGGATGCTTGTGAGGACTTTGCTGCCTCGCGTGGAGCGACGGTGGAGGCTGGCATAAATTTAGCCCGTGAAGATGCGTACCGGCGCATGCGCGCCCACGGCTATCGCGTTGCGATGCAGGGCGTGGCCATGCAACGTCCGCATGCGGACGGATTCAATAGAGCCGATGTCTACGTAATCGACGACTGGCGTTAAGAACTGCTGCGACGCTGCTGCCAAATACCGCTTTGGTCGGCTAAGCCGGAAGTTATTCGGGCCAACTGGCAGGCAATCTCTCAATTGGCGTTATATCTGATTTCGCCAATCACCAAACACGGGTTGCTTTGCCATCATTGAATTTGAACGCGGCTGAACCTGCACGGACCCGGCCGGATTGGTCTTCAAAGATAACGTGCCCGTATGCTCTCATCGTTCCATCTGTTGCGTTATAGTCCGCCGAATCTGCTTGAAGAGCGAAGAGATTGTAGGCTACAAGAACCGGACGCTGGACAACTGTAGTGCTTCTGTAGGAGACCAGCGGCTCCCCGCGTTCCCGTCGCACGTAGTGAATTTCCAGAAGGAACTCACAAACCGAGGATCCCCACGAACTGTGCGGCAGGAAAAAAGGTTTGTGTGTTTGTATTCGTAAGGCGAAGGTTGCGCCACCTGGTCGTCTTTGCTTCGACTGCGATCGTATCTCGGCAATTCAGGACTTGTTCTCACCGTCTGGCGTTGTCAGCGATAGTTCGGCGGATTGACGGAGCGGTCCATACCCATGCACTTCTCTCCGCCGGGCGCGACCTTCACGCTGATCAGCCGAGGCTCCTGGGAGGCGAATGCCGCTCTCAACGCTGGTTCGAGAGCTTCGGGCCGGTCTACTTCGTCCGCGTTCACGCCATAACCCTGGGCAATCTTCACCACGTCGATGCCGGGCAAATCCATTCCGGCAACGTTGCGGCCGACCTGAGTGAAGTCACAAAAAGCTTTCAATGCAGAATAGTCCGCATTTCGCAACACGAGGATGACGACGGGAAGGCTTTGCTGTGCGGCGGTCCAAAGCGTTTGGATCGAATACTGGATGGAACCATCTCCAATGGGACACACCACTCGCCGGTCGGAATGCGCCATTTGAAGGCCGACAGCCGCCGGCAGGCCAAATCCCAGTATGCCGTTCGGCACAGAGTAAAAAGAGCCGGGTTCGTCCAGCATGAGATAGCGGTCGAGGTCCCCCTTTGAGGACGGACACTCTTCGGAGATGACTGCATTGCGCGGCATCACCCGGTTCAGCACGCTGAACAAGTAAGCCGGTGTTATCGGATATTTAGGTTCTGGCTCCGCAGGCTCAATTCGTCGCGGGGTAGTTCTGGGTTTTTTCGCCGTGGCCTGGGAGCGAAGATATTTCGCCGCGACAGAAAGGTTGCCCCCAATGCTGCTTCCCGCCAACGCGGCGGCCGCGTCCAGGGGTGAGTTCGTGATTTGAAAAAGCCTGGTGCCGGGCTTGATTACAGGGCCCGGCACGTAGGCGTAGTAAAGAAAAACCGGCGCGCCCAATACCAACACCATGTCGTAGTCGGCTAACTGATCCGCCAGTGGTTGTTGTGCAGGCAGCAAACCTCCGCGAAACAGCCGGTGCGTTCTGGGAAACGTCCAGCGTGGCGGAATCGGCTGTTGATACACATCCGCGTTGAGGTGCTCGGCGAGGGCAACGACTTCGTGCCATCCCTGGTCTTCTTCAATCTGAGAACCTGTGACGATGGTGGGGTTGCGACTCAAGTTGAGGGCTCGAACTACTTCATCTAACGCCGCCGGATCGGGCAGCACAGTTTGAGTGATTTCACGGGCGGTGAGGGGCGGGCATTCGTGATTCCAGTCGTCCATCGGAATGGAGATGAAGACAGGTCCCATGGGCGGTTGCATTGCAAGGTAATAACCTCGCGCAATCGCTGCCGGAACGTCCTCTGCGCGCAGCGGTTCGTAGGCCCATTTCACGTAGGGTTTCACCACCTCGACCGCGCGGCTCACCAGAAACGGTTCTGCCAGCACCTGACGGCGATCTTGTTGTCCTGCGGTCACCACGAGCGGGGCGTGACAGTAGAAGGCGTCAATCAGCGCAGAAAGCCCATTCCCGGCGCTTGCGATGGAATGCAGATTTACGAACGCGGCTTTTCCCCGGGCCATCGCATAACCGAGTGCCATGCCCGCCGCAGAACGTTCGTGCAACGCCAGCACATACTGGAAATCAGGTGGCAGATCGCGCAGAAAGGGCAGTTCCGTCGAACCCGGATTACCAAAGATGACGGTCATTCCCAAGTCGCGCAAAAGCTGATATGTGATTTCCCTTACCGTGCTCATACCGGCTCACCGTCGTGTTCCCGATGCAGTTAACACCGAGTCGGGATGCCGAAGTTATATCACTTCATTCGGAAGCAGAGTCAAACAAACTGCCCGCTCATCGCGAAGTCAGCCGGTTGAATTGGTCTTCCGGAGGGTGGTATCGTCACTCACCTCTCGACAGCGAGCAGTTGCAACTCCGTATGAGGAAACGCCGTTCCATAAAGCCGAGGGGCCTTTCGAAACGAGCATGGCCGTGAAGATTTGTATTGTAGGTTGTGGGGCGCTGGGTAGCGTCATTGCCGCACATCTAGCGCGCGTCGAGGACGTCGAGGTTTATGCTTACGACGTCTCCGAGGCACACACGCGCGCAATCAACGAGCGTGGATTGCAGATCAGCGGCGCTGCCGAATCGATCGCCCGGCTCCATGCCACCTCACAGGCTCGGGAAATTCCGCCTTGCGATTTTGGCATCTTTGCGACCAAGAGCGTGCACACGCGCGAAGCCATCGAACATACGGCGCACATTTTTGGAAACTCCGGCACAGTGTGTTCCGTACAAAACGGACTGGGGAACGAGGAGATCATTGCCGAACATGTGGGGCAGGTAATCCGTGGCGCGACTACCATGGCGGCGCACTTGATCGGGCCAGGCCATGTGGGGTTTGAATTCTACAGTGACCTCTGGATCGGGCCCTTCGAGCCCACAGGCACTCCCTATGTGCGGGTTCAGCAGTTGGCGGAATTGCTGAATCGTGCCGGACTGCGCGTGGTTGCGCTGCCAGACGCGCGGGGCGCGCAGTGGACGAAGCTGATTTTCAACGCCGCGGTCAATCCAGTAGATGCACTCACTCAGCTCCACCACGGGGCGGCTACGCGTTTCCAGCCGACGGGCGCGCTTTATGAGGCGTTGCTGCAAGAGGGAGAATCTGTGGCAAAGGCACTGGGGATTTCCCTCCACGGGGACGCGCGGCAGATGGTCGCCGAGGGCGCCAACGCAACCGAGAAGAGGAACGTGAGCATGTTGCTGGATGTGCTGGCCAAGCGGCCAACCGAAGTGGATTTCCTGAATGGCGCGATCGCTGACCGGGGAGAGAAGCTCGGCGTTCCCGTGCCTCTGAATCGTGCGCTCTGGCGATTGATCAAGGGACTGGAACACTCCTGGACCGATGCTGTGTGAAACCTCCGAGAGATTCGGGAGCGGCGTCGCCCGCCGCGCCGCGAACTAAACTTGTGATAGTTTTCAACGTTGTCCCCGGGGGAGGATTTATGTCGATCACCGATGCGAAATCGAGTCTCGATTTGGTTGTGCGGGAATACGCGTTTCCGGACATCCATATTGGCGCCGCAGACGATGAATCTCCGTGGGTGCCGTTCAAGGAAAACTCCTTCATCCGGCACTTGGCGTTCGACGTCCGCAGCAACATGTACGCCAATGTTCTAAGGGTAACCAAGGGCGGGATGCTCGGCCGTCATCGCCATCGCGGAAGAGTGTTCGGCTACACGGTGGAAGGCAGTTGGCGATATCTGGAATACGACTGGATCGCCCGGCCCGGCAGCTACGTCCAGGAAAGCCCCGGCGCGACCCACACCCTGGTCTCTGATGAGGGTATGAAGACCATCTTTTGGCTCAATGGCGCGCTGGAGTTCTACGACGACAAGGAGAATCTGCTGGAGACGTTGGACGTGTTCTGGTTCATCGATCACTATTTGAGTTATTGCCGGCAGCACAACATCAAGGTCAACCAGAAACTTTTTGTGTAATCTGCCGTCTATTTTTGTATTCTCGTCCCATCGACCTTCACCCGGAACAGCACATACGGCTTTTGGCGCAGGTCTTGACCGTTGTGGAACACCGACTGTCGTTCGACTTGATTCGCAGTGAAATAGAGATACCCGTTTGCGGCCAGCGACAAAGTGTCCGGCCATAGCACGCGCGGGTCGTGCACTAGCGTTTCGATCTCGTTATTCGAGTTTCGCCGTCGAATTGCGTTGTGCTCGTAATCGCTGAGATAGACTCGTCCCTGAGCATCGGATTCGAGGCCGTCGCCTGCTCCTCCTTTTTCGCCTAAATCCTTCACGGTAGCTGCGACTTCCGCATCGGATCTGCTCTGGTCCGACAGCGCGTCCACGCTCACGCTGTAGAGATGCCGGCTGGTGAGGGGGCAGTAGTAAAGCGTCTTCCCGTCTGGGCTGATTGCGATTCCGTCCGAACCAACGGCAAACCTCGCGGGCGGCTGTCCTGGAATCCGCATTTGGAGAATTTCCCCTTCGACTACAGGAACAAACTCTGGGCCAGGTTTGGTTGAAGGATGATCATTCAGACGGCGCCAGTTTTTGCCCGTGGCCAGATCCACCACGATGATGCCGTTCGGCCCACTCGACGTGGAATCCGTAATGAACGCCATGCCTTCGCCGCCACGGTGCAGGTCGAACCTCACGTCATTCAGATAAGTTGTGGGAAAAGCCACGTCCGCCGGGAACACAATCTTCTTGATAACCCGATTGGTATTGAGATCCACCCCGATCAGCTTCGGACCACCAAGGCTGGTGGTTCCGAATCCAATACTGCCGGTGTCCAGGATCCACAGCCGCGTTCCGCTGGGGTCAACGACCACACTCTGCACTGAGACCAGTTTGTCCGACTGATCGTCGCCATTCTTGTACCTGTTGATATCGGCGCTCGGGTAGGGGACGGTCCTGCCGTCCTTCACTTCTGCCACTGTGTAGTCGACATTGTCGCCCCACTTGGGAAAGTTCACGAAGATTCGGCCGTCGTTCGCAACTGTGACCCCAGTGGGCATGGGGCCGCTAAAGGTCGCAGCCACTTCCAGTTGGCCGATAGCCCGATCCTTCGCGAGATCCTGAGCCAAGCAGATTCCTGAAAGAGCGCGGAGAAGAATTAGAAACGTAAACAGGTTCGCCATTTGCCATTTCATGGAAGAAGACTAGCAAAAATAAACCTCGCTGTGGAGTGGATTGGTCAGCATGTTTGCTATTATGCGACCGCATGGACTCCGCGAAGCGTTACGAAAACACGCTGGTCGCAATTCTGTTTTTCACCTGGGGTACGGTCTTTCTTGATCGCATGTCGCAACTGTATCTCGCTCCTTACTTCGCCCCTGAGTTTCATCTCAGTCGTGAGCAGATTGGGACGTTGGCTTCCGTTCTGGCGATCACGTGGGCCGCCTCGACATTTTTTTTCGGGGCTCTATCAGACCGCATGGGCCGCAGGCCAGTATTGATTCCCGCAGTGTTCGCCTTCTCGGCCTTGTCGTGGATGTCAGGGATGGTGCACAGCTTTCACCAACTGCTGCTGATCCGTGCGCTGATGGGCATTGCGGAAGGACCGACATGGTCCATCATGACGGCCCTGATCGAGGAATCATCGTCGATCCAGCGGCGCGGCCGCAACATCGGCTTCGTGGTCAGTGCAGCTGCGCTGGCTGGTCTGGCGGCAGCGCCGGTGTTGACAACACAAGTGGCCAGCCGCTGGGGCTGGCGGTCAGCTTTCTTTGTTGCAGGTTTCCCGGGTTTGCTGGCTGGTTTCTTGATTTGGAAGTTCGTGAAGGAGCCTTCCGCCAGCGGCGGGACGGCACACCGAAAACCGGCTCTCGCGGATTACTTTTCTATTCTGCGCTATCCGAACATCTGGTTATGTTGTCTGGGCGCGACCGGTTTCATGTCGTGGTTGTTCGCCTTGAACGTATTCGCGCCGCTCTACATCACGGAAGTGGCGCATGAGCCTCCGACAACCGCTGGATTCCTGTTAGGCGCGAGTGGATTGGGCAGCTTTTTTCTGGGCTTTCTTTTGCCTGCGCTCTCTGACCGGGTAGGCCGCAAACCGGTTTTGCTGCTGATGGCCGCGCTGTCGGCAATTGTACCCCTCGCGTTCCTGGTTCCGGTGCTGTATGAGTATCCGCTCCTGCTGGCGGGCATAGTTTTCGCGGCCAATACTGGTCAAGGCATTGCGAGCCTCATCATGGTGCTGATCCCGACCGAGAGCGTCCCGCCGCAATTCCGGGCCACATCCATCGGCCTGACAACTCTGGTCGGAGAAATCATGGGTGCGACCGGGGCGCCAGTCCTGGCTGGAGCGCTGGCAGAAAAACACGGTCTCGGTCTGACCATGTGGCTGGCGGCGGGCGGAAGCGCACTGCTGTTTCTCGCCGCATTCTTTGTTCAGGAATCCACCCGCAGCACAGCTCCCGTTGTTTTCCCTGCAAGTGGAAGAAGCTGAGCGGCAATGAGGGCGTGATGCGCCCGAAACTATGCAATATTTTTATTCGCCAGAGGCCGGAGGACGCGGCGGGCGGCATCGAGGAAAGAAAATGCCGCAGTGGATTGTTCGTTTTTCCGCCAAGCCATGTACACCTCGATCTTGGCCTCTGGTTCATCCAGCCGGATAGAAACCAGATCGAGGCCAGAGACCGAGCGATTGACGATCGCACCCGCCCCCATGAAGATTGCCTTGCCTGATGCAACCATGATGGCGCCAGCTTCCTCATGGGCTTCGGCGTGGGTTACCGTCAGGTGCGGCGTCATGCCTTGCCGGCTGTACAGACCCAGGATCTTGTCGTAAAGGCCGGTGGAAAAGTTGCGGTCGAAGATGATCAAGGGTTCGTCCGCGATCTCTTTCAACCGAAGGAACCGGCGTTTCGCCAGGCGGTGCGTTCTGGCCAGGACGACGACAAATTCCTCTTCGAAGAGTAACGCGCAGTCCAGGTTCAGTTGGTCCAGGGGAGGTCGCAAAAAACCGATATCAATTTCGCCCTTGCGCAGCGCATCATTCTGAAAGCTGGAGAACACGTCTCGGCACTCGATCTCAACGGCGGGCAGCCGTTTGCGGTGTTCGAATACTACTCGGCTGACCACGCCGCCCAGCCCTGAAGCGATGCCGATCCGGACGACCCCACATTCTCCCTTCTGGGCGTGGCGAGCCGCCTCCATTGCATGTCCGGCCTGCACCACGAGTTTTCTCGCTTCATCGAGAAAGATCTGTCCCGCCCTGGTCAGCGCGACCCTCCGCTTATTGCGCAAAAAAAGGGTAACGCCTAGATCTTCCTCAAGCTGGCGGATCTGACGACTTAGAGGCGGCTGAGCGATATGCAGTTGTTGCGCAGCCTTACTGAAGTTGAGATACTCCGCGACCGCAATAAAGTATCGAACGTGCCGTAGTTCCACGGGGCCGTATTCTATACCCATTGAGTATTACTCTCGAAAATCTTTCTTCTTACTCGGAGGGCTCCTCGAAACGACCCGAGGGACGACGGCTAGGGCTGTTCTGGGCTTGCAGCTCCCGTAGCTTGAACCGCTGTAATTTTCCGGTCGCAGTCTTGGGAAGTTCAGACATAAATTCGATCCACCGCGGGTGCTTGTAAGCGCCGATTCTTTCGACTACCCACTCCTGCAGCTCGCGGACGAGTTCGTCGCTCGGGTGGAAACTTGGATTCACAACCACGTAGGCTGCCGGCTTCGTAAGTTTGCTTTCATCCTCGCGAGCCACGACTGCCGCTTCCCGAATGGCCGGATGGGCAATCAAAGCGCTCTCCACTTCGGCAGGACTGAGCCAGCGACCATTGACCTTGAACAAGTCATCCGCGCGGCCGACGTACCAGAAGTAGCCATCCTCATCCTGGTAGTATTTGTCTCCCGTTCGGAACCAGTGGCCCTCAAAAGTATCCTGGGTTTTCTCTTGCTGGTTCCAGTAACCGGTACAGGTGGAGTCTCCCTTGATCAGAAGCGAACCAATCTCCCCGGGTGCCACCGGGTGCCCCTCGTGGTTGACGATCTTTGCCTCGTAACCGGGGATGACTTTCCCGCTAGATCCGGGCCGTACTTCTCCTGCCCGACTGGAGATCACCATCTGCAAAGTTTCCGTGGATCCCAAGCCATCCAAGATTTCTACTCCGAAGCGCCGCTCGAAGCGTTCAAACAGCGAGGCGGGGAGCGATTCGCCCGCCGAGACCGCCTGCCGCACGCTCGACAAGTCAAACTCGACTCCGCTCTCGGATGCATGCGCGAGCAAGGCCGCATAATTCGACGGTACGGAAAAGAACAGAGTCGGCTTGTAGCGTTCGATGTCAGCGAAGATCCCGGCAGGAGCGGGCCGGGCAGGGGAAAGGATGGTCGTAGCTCCGCAGGACAAGGGAAAATACCCGGCATTGCCCAACCCGTAAGCGAAAAACAATCGAGCTATGCTGTAACAGCGGTCCTGCTCAGTCATTTGCAGAATGCCTTTGGCGTATAGCTCCGAACACACCACCATGTCGTGATGAAGGTGTACGCAGCCTTTGGAGGCTCCCGTACTTCCGGAGGAGTAAAGCCAGAAGGCTACATCATCTCGGCTGGTGGGCTCTGGCTCCAGTTCCGGAGGTGCCGCCGCCATCAACTGGGCCACGCTAAGCAAGCCTTGCTTCGGCTCACCCACCACTACGATCTCCCGCAGGTATCTCAGTCGCTCCCGTGGTATCTGTTCGAGCACCGGCAACAAAACTTCGCTTACCAAAACGACGCGAGCCCTCGTGTCGTTGAGAAGATGTTCGTACTCGCGCGGTTTCAGAAAAGTATTGGTTGGCACCGCCACTGCGCCAATCTTGATAATGCCGAAGAAGGAAGACAGAAACTCAGGAGTGTCCAGAAGCATGAGCACAACCCGCTCTTCTTGCCGCACACCAAGTTGACGAAGCGCGTTGCCCGTCCGGTTGGTTCTCTCAAGCAGTTGTTGATAGCTTATCTTCTCGTCGCCGCTCTCAATCGCAATCTTGCTTCCTCTGCCTTCGAGGACATTACGATCCACGAAATAGGCTGCGACATTGAATGTTTCTGGCAGGCTGATCAAGGGTTGTACAACCTTCTCCGTCGCGGGTTTTCAAACAGGAGCCTCCCGCCCAGGAATTGGTGGGGGAGTATAACACGACATTACGAATGGGCTGCCTGCGAAACAGACTTCGAGCGCGGCCCTTGTCTAGCTGGAGAAAAGGCTGCTGCTCTGAAGAGTTTGTTGTTTTCGATTCCGGCACGATCTAACTTACGGTAAGCTGCTGCGGCTCGTTTTGTTTGCCGAGTGCATGCTTCGAGCACTCACCCGCGACCGGAAAGACCCCTACGTTCTCCTTATACCCAGTCGGTATGACAATCCGACCAAACATGTATTGGACAGTTTCCTGGTTTCCAACGATGCTCTCCGAAAAATGCAAGTCGCTCGCGAAGGCCTGAATTGTCGGTTGGGGTGGTTTTACGCTGGCGCGGGATTGAGTACTGTGGGGATTTCCCGGACATAGCGGGGCGCACTCTTTCGAGCCGCATGCCCATTGATCTGCGCGGGTTGGCGGTCGTCCCGCGGCTGATCCTGTTCGGAAGATGCTGTTGAACCTGGCGTTTCAAGGGGGAATAGCCGTGAGACTACGTTCAACGCTGCTGCTGTGTGTAACTCTGGCGACCGCCGTAAGTTTGGTTCCGCGCGCCTTGGGGCAAGCGACGGTCAGCTTTGCACAACTGAATGGAACGGTCCAAGACGTCAATGGCCGGGTTGTGGTCGGAGCCGCTGTGAGCTTGCGCGACTTGAGTACGAACCAGGCTTATAACGCGGTCAGCAACACATCCGGTTACTACGTCGCGCCGAATCTACCCCCCGGGCAGTATGAACTTACGGTGCAATACTCCGGTTTTGGCAAATACGTGCAAACCGGAATCGCGCTAACCGTGGGGCAGACAGCAACGGTTAACGTTGCTTTGAAAGTGGCGTCGGTTGGCCAGGTCGTCACAGTCAACACGGAGGTACCGGCCGTCGAACCCAGCCGGACCGAGATCAGCCAGGTGATCGACACTCATGAGATCGAAGCGCTGCCCACCTCGACGCGCCAGTTCGTGGACTTTGCCCTGTTGACGCCGGGGGTCGCGACCGGAAGGACGAGCCTGCAATCTACCTTTACGGAGCCGGAGGTCACTCGTATTTCCTTCGGTGGCATGCGGGACTTGAGCAACGCTGTGACTGTGGATGGTGCCGATTACATCAATGAAGCTACGGGCTCGCAGCGCGCTACCCCCTCTCAAGAAGCCGTCAGCGAATTCCGCGTGGTGAACAATAGTTTCGGAACGGAATACGGACGGGCGCTCGGCGGCATCGTCAATGTAGTTACCAAATCGGGTACGAACGATGTGCACGGGTCGGTCTACGCGTATCTGCAAAACAGGGTTGCGAACTCGAACTCCCTGCTGACAGTGGCTCCCTATGACGCCTATCGCCGAGGTCAATTCGGGGGAACGCTGGGGGGCCCGATTCACAAGGACAAGACTTTCTTCTTCATGAACTATGAAGGCCAGCGATTTGCGCAGTCACCCACCTACCCATTCACCTTGGTCGGCAACAGTACGGGCACCGTTCCTGACAATCTGCCTCTCGTGGACGCGGCCAAAGCAGCCCTCGGATTGCCGCCTGAGAATCTGAATATTCTGAAGACTCTCGATAACGATAATGGGTTTGCCAGACTGGACCATCAATTCAATGCCAACAATCGCCTCGCGATTCACTATGGCGTGATCGACGCCCGCGACTTGAATGTTCTCGTCGGCGACACTCTCGACGGCGGTGGTATCGGAGCGCCGAGCAGCGGACACGACACCTATTTGCGCGATCAAACCTTAGTTGGTTCGGTGAATTCCGTACTCAAGCCTGACTTAGTGAACACCGTTCTGGCGCAGTATGCGCGCCGGCACTACAACTTTCCGGGGGTTACCGGCCAGCCCAATCTGGATGTTCCGAATACCCTTTTGTTTGGGCACAACTTCGGGACGTTCGATGCCACTGACGAAAGCCGCGTGCAATTTTCAGATAGCGTGTCCTGGATCAAAGGCAACCACTACCTGAAGTTTGGCGTGGACTTTAATCACGTATGGGATTTTGTGATCTGGCCCGGGTTCACACCGATGCGCATCGTACTGCCGGGCTTCAACTGTTTGGCGGACTTTGCCCGCTTTGTAAACCAGACTGCGGTCGTGCCCGAGAATCCTGCCGACGGACCTTGTCCAACCGGGGCGCCTCCCTTTTTCCCCACCAGCAATTCCGGCCCTAATCCAAACGATCAACCCCTCAATGGCGTCCCCATCGTGTTTTGGGGCGCTCCCGTAGGAACTGGACCAATCACGCAAGGCAGCCTGCCTCCGGCGGTTCCGAGGGGTGGAGGAACCTGGCCCAATGCCTACGTGGATCCGCAGGACTATTACGTCAACATCAACCACAGCTATTTCGGCGCTTATATCCAGGACCAGTGGAAGGTCGGTCCCAAGTTCACGATCAACTACGGCGTGCGCTACGATTTTGAGGCCGGTTTATCAAACTACATCAATTCGGACTATCGGGGCTTTCAACCCAGGATAGGTTTCGCCTATTCGCCAACCAAGAGCACGGTGATTCGTTCTGGCTTCGGCATCTTTGATGACCACTACAACATGACTTTCTTTTTCGTGACCTCCCCGCAGCGGGAAGTCGTAATTCCCAACGTCTCGCAGCCTTTTGTGAGGAAAGGAAATTCCTCGGCCACCTATGTCCTGAACCAGCTAAGCTTCGATGCCCCGAACCCGGGCAACGGCGGGCAACCGCTTCCCTATCCAGGACTGAGTTCCTATGCCCCGGCGTGCCTCGGAACTTCGAGTTCAGCAGCAGGATCGGCCGTGCCAACGCCAGCATGCGCGGCGTCAACGCTGGTCACTACCGGGCAGAATCCTCCCAACTTCAGCACCGGTCCCGGCCCCGGCCAAGATCCGAACTTTCCGGCAGGGACGTATGTCTCCAACAGCGGTGGAGGACTGGATCCCAATATGCGGATCTCCTACTCCGAGCAAGCCAGCCTGCAAATCGACCAGCAGATCGGCAGAGGGCTGGTGGTCAGTGCCGGCTACCTTTTCCTCCGGGCCCACAAGCAGATCCGGCCGGAGAACTTGAACGTCTGTCCGTCAGATGGATTCGGCCCCAATGACCAAACGTTTTGTCCTCCGGCTTCGGCCATCCCGGGTCCGCCCATCACGCCGACTGGACCCTTTCCCAACAACGAAATGCTCGATGGTAAGCCCGCATTCAGCGGCGTGCTGTATAACAACGCCGGCCTGATGTACTACCTGGACGGTTCCGGAAACGCCGAATATAACGGCGGTACGCTTTCGGTCACCGACAAGTTGGGCCAATATTTACGCTTCAGTGCGAACTATACCTTTTCCCATACTCAGGACGATGGAACCTTTACCACTTTCGTTAGCACTCCGGAGAGTCTGTACAACCGGAATCTGGAACGAGCCGATTCGGTCCAGGATGTTCGCCATCGTTTCGTAGGCAACTTCACCGCCGACACGGCCAAGAGCGGCCGGCCTTTCCTTCGAAACTTGGAGTTCAGCAGCATCGTTACGCTCGAATCGCCGAGGCCGTTCACCATGTTTGTGGGAAACGATGTCAACGGCGACACCAATCCGGTAACCGATCGCGTAGGATGGTCGCCCCGCAACGCCTACCGCGGCGACGATCTTTACTCCACCGATCTTCGCCTGTCCCGCTCGTTTTATTTTCACGAACACATGGGGCTGAATCTGGCCTTCGATGGCTTCAACGTGTTCAACCGGCAAAACGTGAATGAGGTGACCTCGGTCTACGGTGGTGGCACGCCGGATTTCTGCGGCGGTTCAACCCCCTACAATGGGCCAGTACCCAAGCACTACAACGATGCCACCTCGCTCGCAATCGAGCGGGGCCAGGTGACCTGTATGGGGCAAAGCGGAGTCGGGGGCCTGGGCACAATTGTCTCGATGAATATTTCCCCAGCGCCGAACGCTCTTTTCGGAACTCCAAGAACCATGTTCAATCCGCGGCAGCTACAGATATCGGCGAAGTTCACCTTCTAGCTTCCGATGACTCGATTGCAGAGGAAGCGCACAGTAACGCGAAGGGGTCGCAATAAACGGAGGAATCATCCTGCGCTACATTCTCTACTTTGCGGCTCTCGTGTAGCTTGTGAGGTTCGCCCCAGCGCAGGAGCAACCATGCTCCTCGTGAGCGGTGGCCCTTCATTTCCGACACGGGGTGAGACTAGCTTCCCGATAACTTCGATTGGGCCTCTTTGTCTGACGCACCAGCGTGGGTTCCGGCGCCGAGCGAATTGAGGTTTTATTAGAGGCTTAGTTTCGGGGTCTATCGCACGAGCGCAGTTCAGATCGCTTCCCAGCTCTTCGGCACATTCACGTAAGAACGATCCAGAGCCGATACCGAGGGGCAACCGAGCAGCCGCAAGGTCCGCTCCAGGTCCGTCCGCAGGATCTCGATCGCCCGATCCACGCCAGCTTCACCAGCGGCGGCCAAACCATATGCGTAGGCACGTCCGCACAGCACGGCACGCGCTCCCATGCAGAGTGCCTTTGCGATGTCAGTGCCGCGGCGAATGCCTCCATCCATCAACACCTCGATGCGGCCTTGCACCGCTTCGACCACTTCGGGCAAGACCCGCAACGAGGCGGGAACGCCGTCGAGCTGTCGTCCGCCATGATTCGAAACCGAAATGGCCGCGACTCCTTCATCGATGGCGCGCCGCGCATCGTCGGCCGTCAGCACACCCTTGATGACGATTGGACCTTTCCAAATTTCCCTGATCCAGCGCAGGTCTGCCCAAGTCGGAGTGGATTCCGCCAAGGCAGCATTGATGTCGACCAGTGGCATCGGACCTTTGCCCGGGATCACAACGTTCGGAAGCCCAGGCAATCCGCCGTCAAGCAGGTAACCGATAAGCCAACCCGGGCGCGAGAGAACTTGCGGAAGATATGGGATCTTTTCGAGCGGTCCGCCGCTGATGAGTTCCTTGATCCCATTGCGATAATCACGCTCGCGGATTCCAGACACCGGAGTATCGATGGTGACAACCAGCGCGGAGAATCCCGCCACGCGCGCTCTTTCAATCACGGCCTCGGCAGCCCCGCGGCCGCCCATCAGATAGAGCTGGTAAAAAACGGGTCCGGCGGAACCGGCCTTTACATCCTCGAGCTTGTGTCCGGAAATCGTCGAGAGAATATAGCCAGTGCCTGCCCTGCCGGCCGCTCGCGCTGCAGCCACTTCGCCTCCCGGGTGCATAAGCCGACTGTACCCGACAGGCGCAAGCAGGAACGGAAGAGCAAGATCGAAGCCCAAAACGCGCGTGTGCAAGTCGCAACTCGGCACCGCAACCGCATGCCGCGGCCGGAAAGTAACATCGTTGAATACCCGGCAGTTCTCCCGCAGCGTGACCTCGCCCTCGGAGCCGCCATCGAGGTAGTCAAACACCGATTTTGGCACCCTCTGGCGCGCGATGGGCCGGAAGTCCTCGATGCAAATCACCTTGGGCGATGCTACGGAGCGGGAGGCTGTTGTCATCTGCAGCGCCTATACCTCGAATCTTGAGCAGCCCGATATCGTACCACTACGTGCCACCGCACCGCGATGGGATCCGCGCCGAACACGTTAGTAACCTTGGATAATTCGGCTTCCTGGCACACAATTATAGATAGAACAATGCCATGCCCCTTCTACCGGGGTTGGGCAGGTATGTCCTCGCATGAGGTTTGATTCATGACGACAACCAAGATCGAAAGAGCAAGTGTCTGTTTTGGCATTGGCCGGCAGAGTGGGCCGATCACAGTCGAAGTTCGCCCTCACCATGACACTATTTCTGCACTTCGGGGCGTTCAGGTTGGCTTCGAACTGCTGAACGGAGTCACTCTCGCGCAGGCGAAGAAACTCGTGGATGTGTTGAACGAGAACGTAATCGGCTTGCTGGTCGCTACAGCGTCAGATGACAGGACAAAAGTAGCGGCGGCAGACGAGGTTGCAACGAAACCCTAAAACCACAGATCTCAGCTATGGACAATCCCGGCACCGAACGTTTTGGACGATACGAGATCCTGAGCGAGTTGGGACGGGGAGCCATGGGTGTTGTCTACCAAGCGCGCGATCCAAAGATCAACCGCGTGGTCGCAGTGAAAACCATTTCCATGGCCGGCCAACCGGCGCATGAGGAACGCGAGTATCGCGAGCGTTTCTTCCGGGAAGCGGAGGCTGCGGGGCGCCTGTCGCATCCTGGAATCGTAACCATCTTCGATGTGGGCGAGGAACCGGAGACGCACGTTCCTTACATCGTAATGGAGTTGGTGGGGGGTCAGTCCCTTGAACAACTGCTGGCTCAGGGAGACCACAAGTTACCGCTGGAGACAGCCCTGCAGCTCATCCTCGAACTGGCCAAAGCGCTGGACTTCGCACACGGTCAAGGGGTGGTTCACCGCGATCTGAAGCCCGCGAACATTCTGATCACGGAAGACGGTCATGCCAAAATCGCCGACTTCGGAGTAGCCAAACTAAACCTCTCCAACCAGTCTTTGGCGGGCCGTGTGTTAGGCACACCCGCTTTCATGTCGCCCGAACAACTGAATGGCGACGCGGTGGATGGGCGGTCGGACTTGTTTTCCCTGGGCGTAATCCTGTACACAATGCTGACAGGTTACCGGCCGTTTCAAGGCAACAGCGCCCTCACCGTCTGCTTCAAGGTGGTTAACCGCGACCCGGTACCGGCGACCGTGCTCGATACTGACCTGCCGCCGGGACTCGACTGCATCATTGAGCGAGCCATGGCGAAAGATCCCGCCCAGCGCTATCAGCGTGGTATGGAAATGGTGTTAGACATCCAGGCGCTGCAGGAAGGACGAGGGCCGCGGAAGGCTTCGTTTGCCGGCCCCGAGGCTGCCCAAAGCACCGATGGATGGGCCGGATCGTGGGCTGCGGGGCAGCGTGCGGGCGCCGCCGCTACGGCCCCCTTAAGCGCGCCCGCTGAACCGCCGGGGCGCAATACAGGGGAGAGCTCGCCGGTGTTAGACCCCCAGGCGCTGCAGGAAGAACGAGAGTCAGGGAGCAAGGCGAAGGAACCGGCCTCATTTGCCGGCGCCGAGGCTGCCCAAACCGCCGATGGATGGGCCGGATCGTCGACTGCAGGGCAGCGTGCGGGCGCCGCTACGCCCCCCTTAAGCGCGCCTGGTCTGCCGTTGAGGCGCAAGGCAGGGGAGAACTTGCTCGGGAATATGCGGAGGAAGTCTTTCGCCGGCGCCTTGCTTTTAATCGGACTCCTCGCCTTTGGTCTCAGGGTGCGTCATTTCGTTTGGCCGCAAAGAGTGCCGCCCAGCGATCTGACTGGAACCAGAGCGGCCGAGCCACAACCACCCGCAGGGGCGGTCGCCCCGGCCCAAGCGGCGGCGACGCCAACCGCGCCAGCCGCGAGGGCGGTGGCTCGGACTCCGAAAGCAACCCGGCCAATCGTGAAAAAGCTTCCGAAGGTGGTTCAAGCGGACGCAGACCATCTGGCCTCAGCGAAATTGGTAGGCGCCAGCTCACCAACAGTAGCTCCGGCAATTTCTCCAGCGATGCTGGAAATCGAGGTCGAGCACAAGTTCGCCGAAGCCCACCTGACGATCTGGGTGGATGATAGCCTGACTTATACGCGTACCTTGGAAGGAACCGACAAGAAACATCTGGTCGTGTTCCACCAGATCCAGGGTCACGAATTCCACGCCATGCAACTCTCGCCCGGAAAACATCTTCTCCGGGTGCAGGTAACCTCGGATGTGCCCAGCTATGATCAGTCCGCCACAGTGACGGGCGATTTTGTCAGCGAAAAAGAAACGCTGCTGCAAATCCACTTCAAGAAACATGGCGAGATGGATCTAAGCCTGCAGTAGTTTTGTGTCTGCCACGATGGGCACGATGTGGAGGGCGATTGACCGGGCGAAGCCAACCATACTAGCATTACCGAAGTCGGCGTAAAGCCCATGCCTTTAGGCATGGGATATAAGCCGACGATTTTGCTTTCGTCAGATTGCTCTGTGCTGTATAGTTGGGCCTTGAAAACCTCAGCATCGTTGGTCTGACGAAAACCAAGTTAGCCAAGTCGATGCTAGATGTTCAAGACAACTCGTCGCCTCGGGATACGTGGAGACGTTAAACGACTGCGGACAAGATGTAAGTCTGGCGATAGCCAGCAATCTTGGTTGAACCAGTTAAGGTCGCCGTAAGGCGATTAGAATCCCCCGCCTTCAGGCGTGGGGAGTATCAATAACATAAGGTCGTTATGATTTCCTGCAGCCATCTTCACCATCATCATCACGATGCGATGAGCGTGTCGGCGGAGGACTGCGGATAAGAAACGAACAGCACTGATCCGAAATTCAGGCCCGCTGACGCGAACCTCGCAGCAGCGGGATTTTTGTTTCTGTTGCGACGCGCGAAACGCCGGGGTGGATGGAAACAGACCGCTGGAAGCGGACGGACGGAAACAGGAGGTTGCCATGGAGATCGACTTCGATAAAATGCAAGGCTTGGTACCCGCCGTGATTCAGGATGCGGACACTGCGGAGTTGCTCATGCTGGGCTTCATGAACCGCGAAGCCCTCGAAGCGACTTTGCGGACGGGTTTCGTCACCTTCTACAGCCGTACCCGGCAGAAGTTATGGACGAAGGGCGAAACCAGCGGTAATCGCCTGGAGGTCGTCGCCGCCTGGACAGACTGCGACCGCGACACGGTGCTGTGGCGCGTCCGCGTGTTGGGCGAGGGCAAGGTCTGCCACGCGGGAACAAGATCCTGCTTCACCGAGAAACTGCCGGTGGGTGGGGGGCTACGGCCGGCGGAGCCGTCTGTCGAAGAAGAGGCGCAGCCATGAAACTTCGTCTGGGCATTCCCAAAGGAAGTTTGCAGGAGGCGACGCTCAGCCTGTTTGCCCGCGCGGGGCTGCGCGTCTACACGAATGCGCGCTCCTATTTCGCCGCCACCGACGATCCTGAAATCGAATGCATGCTCATTCGTGCGCAGGAAATGGCGCGCTATGTCGAACACGGTGCATTGGATGCCGGCCTGACGGGTCTGGACTGGGTGCTCGAAAGCGGCCTGGAGGTAATTAGCGTTACCGACCTCATCTATTCGAAACAGAGCATGGGCAAAGTGAAGTGGGTATTGGCCGTGCCGGAGGACTCCAGCTTCCAGAAACCTGAAGACCTTGCGGGTCGCATCGTGGCTACGGAGCTGGTGAGTTTCACGCGGAACTATTTTGCCAGCCGGAACGTGCCGGTGCGGGTTGAATTCTCCTGGGGTGCGACGGAAGTAAAACCGCCGTTGCTGGCGGATGCCATCGTCGAAGTCACGGAGACCGGAAGTTCATTGCGCGCCAATCATCTGCGAATCATCGAAACGGTGCTCGAGTCCAACCCGCAACTGGTCGCGAACAAGGCGGCCTGGGCCGATCCCGAGCGGCGGCGCAAGATCGAAAACCTGGCGGTGATGCTTTGCGGAGCCATGGCCGCGCAGGGCCGGGTTGGCCTGATGCTCAACGTGCGCAAACCGGATTTGGCTGCGGTTCTAGCTCTGCTCCCCGCGTTGAAGAATCCCACCGTCGCCCCATTGGCCGATGGCGAATGGGTCGCGGTCAATACCATCATCGAAGAGCAGACCGCGTGGACGCTGATTCCCAAGCTCAAACAGGCGAATGCACAGGGAATCGTCGAGTATCCGCTGAACAAGGTGGTGATGTGATGCGCATTCTTAGCGGTCTTAAAAAAGACCGGTTCGTGCGTACGCTCGAGCAGCGGGGCGCGACCGATCTGGCCGAAGTTGAGCCAGAAGTGCGGCGCATCGTGAACGATATCCGGCGCGACGGTGATCGGGCGTTACGCCGTTACGCGGCGAAATGGGACGGGTTAGGCAAAGGCGCACCTCTGCGCGTGCCCGATGCTGACCTGCATGAAGCCTGGCAGAAAACTCCCGGGGAACTGAAGGACGCCATCAGGCAGGCTGCGGACAACATTCGCCGCTACTGCGAGTGGCAGAAACCGGAGGAGTGGCGACGCGAAATTCATCCCGGAGTTTGTGTAGGCCAGTTGGTGCGCCCGCTGGAATCGGTAGGCTGCTATGTTCCCGGCGGCCGCTATCCGTTGCCTTCCACCGTGCTGATGACGGTGATCCCGGCGCAGGTCGCGGGCGTGCCACAGATTCGCGTGGTATCGCCGCGCCCGGCCCAGGCAACATTGGCGGCGGCGGCGTTTCTCGGGGTGCGCGAATTCTACCGTGCTGGCGGAGCGCAAGCCGTAGCTGCCCTTGCCTATGGAACGGAAAGTATTCCGCGCGTGAGCAAGATCGTCGGCCCGGGCAATCGGTACGTGACCGCAGCCAAGAAGCTGGTGGCATTCGATTGTGCCATCGAGTTCCTGGCTGGTCCCACCGAAGGCGTATTCATCAGCGAGAAGGGTGATCCAGTTTCTATCGCGTGTGACCTGGTGGCGCAGGCGGAGCATGATCCCGACGCGCTCTGCATCTTCATCACGATTTCGCGTGGATTGGCGAAGGCTGTCCAGACGGAAGTGCAGCGCCGCACGCGGGCGAATCCAATTGCCGCGCAGTCGCTTTCTCGCCGCGGCGCGATACTTCTACTTGCTTCTCTCGACGAGGCGGTTGAGACCGCGAACCGCATCGCGCCCGAGCATCTCACGCTGCCGGCAGATCTGGCACCGGCAGTTCAAAATGCCGGCTCGATTTTTCTGAACGAATTCACGCCCCAAGCCGCGGGCGACTACATCTCAGGTCCGAATCACGTATTGCCTACCGGAGCGATGGCACGCGTGCGTGGCGGCCTCAGCGTACTCGATTACGTCCGCATCATTGCCTGCCAGGAAGTCTCCCGCGAAGGCATGCGCCGAATCGCAGCACCGGCCATGGCGCTGGCTGAAGCCGAGGGCTTGCGCGGACACGCTGAATCGCTGCGCGTGAGGTGCTCCTGATGCTCGAGGCTCGCGCTGCGGTGAAAAGTTTGCATGCCTATCGCCCACCTCTGGCTGGCCGTCAAGGACTGCGTCTTGATTTCAACGAGAGCACAATTGGCTGTTCGCCGCGTGTGCTAGGCCGGCTGCACTCACTGGATGCCGAAGCGCTGGCACGCTATCCCGAGCGCGAACCGGTAGAAAAACAAGTGGCGGACTTTCTCGGAATCGATACGGCGCAGGTTCTGCTCACCAACGGAGTGGATGAGGCCATTCATCTGCTGTGTTCGACCTATCTCGAGCCCGAAGACGAGGCACTCATCGTCGTGCCCACGTTTGCCATGTATGCCGTCTTCGCTCAGGCGGAAGGCGCGCGCCTGGTGCAGGTTCTTGCCGAGGAGAACTTCACCTTTCCTCTAGAAGGCGTGCTCTCGCGAATCAGCCCGAAGACACGGCTCATCGCGGTGGCGAATCCAAATAATCCGACGGGAGCGGCGGTGGCCTGCGAGGTCGTGCTTCAGATCGTTCGCGCGGCGCCCCACGCGGCCGTTCTGGTGGATGAAGCCTATTTCGAATTTCACGGAGAGACGATTCTCAACCATACTCCGTGGCCGACCAATCTTTTCATGGCCCGAACATTCTCCAAAGCCTACGGATTGGCTGGTCTGCGCATCGGCATTCTCGCCGGAGCTGCGGAACAGATGGCGATGGTGCGCCGCGTCGCTTCGCCCTACAACGTGAATGCGGTCGCGCTGGCGCTGCTGCCCGAGGCGCTTCGCGACCAGGTGTACGTGAAAGACTATGTTGCCGAAGTGCGACGCGGCCGCGCAGCGTTGGAGCAGGAACTCAAAACTCTCGGGCTGCGCTACTGGCCGAGCTGCGCCAACTTTGTGCTGGTACGCGTGGGTCCCGCCCATGGGGAATTCATTCAAGCTTTGCGCGCGCACGGAATCCTGGTCCGCGACCGGCACACCGATCCAGGATGCGAAGGCTGCGTGCGCCTGACCGTAGGATCGCAGGAACACATGCGAACTCTGATTGCCGCGCTGCGCGATGTGGTCGATAAACTGGGAGTGCACCGCGAGGTGAAGGCGTGAGGAAAGCCAAGTTGCATCGCAAGACCGCGGAAACCGAGATCAGGATTGCGCTCACCATTGAGGGGCGGGGAAAGTACGAGGTCTCGACTGGAATCCGTTTTCTTGACCACATGCTGGAGCTTTTCGCGCGGCACGGCGCATTCGATCTGAAACTCAAAGCAGTAGGCGACCTGGACGTGGATCAGCACCACACCGTGGAAGACGTCGGGATCGCCCTGGGTGAGGTCTTCGACCGCGCTCTAGGAGATCGCCGCGGTATTCTGCGTGCCGGTTATTTTGTCATGCCCATGGATGAAACTCTGGGCTTGGCGTCCGTCGATTTTGGCGGACGCGCGGCAGTAGTCGTCGATACGAAAGTACGCGCGGCGCAAGTGGGAGACCTGCAGGTGGAATTAGTGGCCGATTTTTTCGAGGGCTTTGCGCGCGGCGCTCGCGCCAATGTTCACGTGCGCGTGCTTTACGGCCGCTCCAGCCATCACAAGATCGAAGCGCTTTTCAAAGCGTTCGCGCGCGCCCTGCGCGTGGCGTGCTCGCGCGACCGCCGCCTTGGCCGCATGCTCCCCAGCACCAAAGGACTTCTATGATCGTCATCGTGGATTACGGCGCGGGCAATCTGAATTCCGTGAAAAAGGCATTTACCTATCTCGGCGCTGAAATCGTGGTGACGGACCAGCCTAAAATGCTCTCGACGGCAGACAAGATCGTATTCCCCGGAGTAGGACATTTTTCCTCGCTGCGTGCTCTGGACCGCAGCGGCCTGCGTGCAGCCTTGCTGCAAGCCACTTCCGCCGGGAAGCCGTTCCTCGGAATCTGCCTGGGCATGCAATGGCTCTTCGAGGGAAGTGAGGAGTGCGTCGACGTCGCAGGAGCGGGCATCTTTCCCGGCAAATGCCGGCAGTTTCCGTCCTCGGTGAAGTCGCCGCATGTCGGCTGGAATTCTCTGACAGTTCAGCCGGGCTCGCGCTTGTTGCGCCACCTGGCGCCGGGCTCATTTGTCTACTACACGCACTCTTTCCATGCCCCGCTGGTTGCCGCAACGACTGCGGCCACTGAGTATGGACTGCAGTTTGCCGGTGCTGTTGAACGAGACAACATTTTCGGTGTGCAGTTTCATCCCGAGAAATCAGGAGACGTAGGACTCTCGATCCTGAAGAATTTCTGCGAGGTCTGAGGTGTTGACCAAGCGCATCATCGCCTGCCTCGACATGGATGGTAGCCGCGTCGTAAAAGGTGTGCGGTTCAAGAACCTGCGCGACGCCGGCGATCCCGCGGAGTGCGCGGCGGCCCACGCTCGCAGCGGCGCGGACGAAATCGTGCTTCTCGACATAACCGCGACCAGCGGAAACCGGAACACCCTGCTGGACGCGGTCCGCGCCACGGCACGTTCACTGTTTGTTCCGTTTACGGTGGGCGGCGGAATTCGCCAGCTCGAGGATGCAGCGGCGGTCTTCGATGCGGGCGCGGACAAGATCGCCATCAACTCGGCTGCCGTGCGCGATCCGGAATTGATCGGCAAGATCGCCGGACGCTTTGGTTCGCAGGCAGTAGTGGTGGCCATCGATGCCAGAAAATCTGAAGGAAGCTTTGAAGTGTTCGTAGCCGGAGGACGCGTGCCCGCGGGCCGGGATGCGATTCAATGGGCGCGGGAAGCGGCCGCTTGCGGAGCGGGCGAAATCCTGCTGACTTCGATGGACCGCGACGGAACTCAATCTGGTTTTGACTGCGAACTGGTGCGCGCCGTGGCCGAGGCGGTTTCGATTCCTGTGATTGCCTCAGGAGGCGCGGGATCGGCGCGCGACTTCATTGAGGTGTTCCGCGAGGGCCGCGCCGACGCGGCTCTGGCCGCGTCCATCTTTCACTTCGGTCTTGAGGATATTGCCGAACTGAAGCGCGAACTGCGCGATGCCAGCATACCCGTGCGGTGGCCATGCTGATTCCGTCGATCGACCTGATGGGCGGCAAGATTGTGCAGTTGGTGCAGGGCGAGAAGAAAGCCCTGGAGTTCGAGAACTTCGATTATTGGATCGAACGCTTCTCCAAGTATCCGCTGGTGCAGGTGATCGATCTCGACGCGGCTCGGCACGCCGGGGACAACCGGCTCATCGTGAATCAGATTGTGCAGCGCCTGAACTGCCAGGTCGGAGGCGGGATTCGCAGCCTTGAAACGGCGCGGGAGGTTCTGCAAGCGGGTGCGCGCAGGGTCATTCTTGGTTCCTCATTGTTGGAGGACGGCAAGATTAACACGCAGTTCGCCGCTACGATGACGAATGCACTCGGCGCGGCGGCGCTCGTATTTGCTCTTGATTCCAGAGGCGGACGGGTTGCGATCGACGGCTGGCGCAAAGAAACTGCCGTCACCGCGTTCGACATGATTCGGGAGCTCGAACCATTCTGCGAAACTTTTCTCTACACCCACATCGATACGGAAGGCTTGATGAGCGGAATCCCCATGGAGACCGTATGCGCAATCCGGAAAGCCACGTCGCGGCGACTGATAGTCGCCGGCGGTATCACGACACAGCAGGAAATCGATAGCCTCGACGCGCTGGGAATGGATGCCGTCGTCGGCATGGCCCTCTATTCAAGCAGGATCTCGGCGTGACTGGACCGCTTTGCTGTGACCCTGACACGCCTTCCCTCCCCAGATCTCAGCTAGGGGCGGTACCCGACCAGAGCTTGAACGATCGGCGATCGACGATCGGGACATCTGAACAGCGAATACTTGAGCTGGGGCGGCGCCCCCTACTCCAGCCCGCCCCACCTTTCGCAAAGAATGAGAAAGAGTGGGACAGCCTCTTTCAGCGGTATTTAAGAGTGTGCCGCCCCCTAGCCTAGAGGTCTCGAAACATCAGTTCTTCCAGAGCCATCCGCCGCACCTGCCAAAAGTCGCGCTCCTCCCCGTTCACTTTCAGCCTGCACTCGCCTTCGTCACTAAAAGTCGCTGTCACCTCAAACATGGGGTTGCTTTTATCACTCCGCACTAAAATCGCGTGCTCGGCGAGGCGGAAAACTACTGACTGTTGCAGTTCCTGAGCCTTCAAGAGAATCGCAAACTCGCCGTTATCCTCCTTCACGGAAAACTCGTACGGGGAATAGCTGGGACGCAGCGCGTTGCGAGTCTTTACGTCCTCCTCCACTTGCACTCTGAGGGTATTGAATACCTTGGGAAGAGAGCAGGAAGAACGCTCAGTCACCCAGTCGAACTTCGAAGTGCCGTTCCCGGCCTTGCCGTTGTTTTCTTCGCCATTCCCAACTTTGCCGTTGTTGTCGTCCACATTGCCCCCATTTTCCCGGGTGGACTCAGAATCGGTGTAGATAAAATCTTGGCTCCATTCAGAGAAACAGTAAAAATCTGAACTTCACTGCCTCATACCCTCCGCCGATTCTCTGACACTGTTCGTCTTCGATAGTCCAATCCTGGGACGTGCTGCTGCTCTGGTCCATTTTCCCCGCTTTGGATGCACTTCGCGAACTCTGCGACCATCCAAAATCGCACCGCCTCCAACAAACTCTAAGGCACCAGCCAATTCCGCTGGGAACGCTGTCGGCCCACCGGTGAAGCAATCAGCACCAAACGAGTCGAACTGGAGCAGGTGGAAGAGCGCTTGGCCATTGGTGCGAATTTGGTTCACGAGACCATCCGGCATCCAGGTGAGCTAGGCCGGAAACAGCTTTCGGCGGCTACCTTCGGGCCGTCTCTGGCATCTGAATGCCATGACCTTCCAGTTAAAGTCTGAAACCAGATTGCCCGTCCCCAACCGAGCGCCGGCCGAGCCGATGCCGGCACCCATAAAAGAACCGCCCAGCCCTCTGGAGAATCCTGACGCGCCGGTGCGCGAGCCTGATCCCGAGGATCCCGATCAGATCTAAGTCCCAGCTTCCGGCCGGGTCGCGATATTGCATGTAGAGTGGGCAGACCGGATTGCTGCTTTGGTGGTTCTACCGCTTATCATTTGGGAAGGTCGGGAAACCATGCGCAGGAACACCTGCGATTGCTACGGATTCAGCCATGACCTCCTGGGGCCGTTTAAAGACTGTCTCGGCGAGTGACCTTTCAATCGAACGTCCAACGCGTAGCAGTTTTCGGGAAAGTCTGCTCGACAAGACCAAAAGCGCGTCGGGGTCGCACACGATAGAGGGGTTCAGAGCCGTCTCCTCCGCTCATCCCATACTTGCTGAGCGATGCTGGTTCCAGTTTGCGCCGTATGTCCGCGTCTGTGATCAACTCCGCAATCCCCTCTAGGATCACCGCCTCGGCAGCATTTTGAGTACCCACAATACAGTTCGGATTCTTCGCCAAGTTGTGTGCCTTTTGGGTCTTGCCACCTGTACCGAACCAGAACGCACCGTCGAACCAAAGCCCCCAAATGATCATGGCGTGGGGCCGACCATCGGGGCGTACTGTGACCATCCAGTATTCGCGAGAGTCCGTAAGCATCTTCGCTGCCCATTTCCAAGGCAACATTCCGGTTTTGCTCTTGCTGATGCCGTAGCCAGGTATGTGCGGTCGTTCAGTTCGCGGCTCTATGTCACTCGGTTTCAGTTTTGGCATGAGAACCTCCGATTTATATAGCTCATCGGCCCCGTAGCGAAATAGATTCTATCGGGAATTCGTCCGGTTTGCCGCAGAAAGGTATACGGGCGGACCAGCGAGTTCGAAGATTTCGCATCCTCTGAATCCATCGCCTGCTGCTGCTGCGGGAGACCCCTTTTTGACCACCGGGTGGGCCAGGCCTTCTCACCGGAATCGCACCGGCATCATGGAAGTCGTAGGGCACGAGGTGCTCTGCGGTCTCGCCAGTCAACGGAGGAAAGCAGGAGAACGTCTGCGAATTCCCCGACCCCGGCGTAAGAATCGACTACCCTGGTCGCCGGATGGGCGATGGGTGATGTTCGGCCGCTTTCGCCCGAAGGGGGCGACATCTGGGCTATGAGCGGGGTGGAGTAGCGAGGAGGGCTGTCATGCGTCGGGAACGTGCGCTGAAGGTCGTGCTTGTATTGGTGGGGGTGCTCTTTACCGCCGTGGTCTATTTGGCGCTGTTTGTGGGCAACACCCCGGGCTGGCGACCGCGGGTGCGAGCGACACTTCCGGAGCGGAATTCGAAATTAGCGGAGCGGAAGCGCGGCTTCAGGCCGAGGCATACCGCTTGATCGAGATGCGCCGTGACTTCATAGGCGGTGCTGAAGACGATCAATGGCTGATCCGCAGCCCAGTGGCGAGTCCCATTAAGTCGCCGACTACAATGTCTGGCTCGAATTCCCAGGGATCAAACACGGCCTCGGGACTTCGCCTAACCCATGCGCCGTTTAGGTGCGCAGACTTGGCACCGATCACATCGAACGGATTCGCGGAAACGAGCCAAGTATCTTCACAGGAATGACCGCCACGACTCACGAGATAGGCGTACACGTCAGGATTCGGTTTGAACGTTTTGAGGTCGTCCACACTGACCACCGCCTCAAAACAGGACAACACGCCAGCCTTGCCCAGCAGCGTCCGCAAACTGCTTTCGACGCCGTTCGAGAAAGCCAGCAGCGTGCAACCCGATGCCTTCAGAGTCTCCAACGCAGGTGCGACATCGGGGAACACTGGCAGGTTCAGGTAGCCAGTCAGGAGTTGTCGCTGCGCAGCGTCGGACAACTCGACATTGAATGTCTTGGTCGCGAACGACAACGCCTGTTGGGTGCAAAGGTCAAAATCCTCGTAGCACCGCATCAGCCCCCGCCTGAACGAATACTCCAACTGCTTTTGACGCCACAAGGCACACATTGCACTTCCACGATCTCCGAACAGGGCTTCCAGTTGCCGCTCCATCCCAAATGGGTCTACCAGCGTCCCGTATACGTCGAATCCCAGTACAATCGCCATATGTCCCCGTATGCTCGCACCTTCAATCCTTCAGGTTCTTTGAACCCAACCTGCGCCTAGACACGCACCCTACTCCACTGCCCGACTTTCTTGACGCGCACGGTCCCGTCCGGCTGCCCTCGCACCAAGACCCTGTCGAGCCGTACGGCCGCTTACGTCAAAACGCAGGGGGCGGTTGAGTGCCGCCCCGCCGCATTGCCGGCGCTCTAG
>Ga0182015_10001665_pt1 | contig 28783 bp, 27 predicted proteins | sample 712P3MmetaG_FD_120478 | JGI IMG/M metagenome (GOLD analysis project Ga0182015, IMG submission 120478) | Permafrost microbial communities from Stordalen Mire, Sweden - 712P3M metaG | ecosystem: Environmental > Terrestrial > Soil > Wetlands > Permafrost | place: Sweden: Stordalen | collected... | reverse complement strand
TGTCCTGCGTGAAGGTCACGGTGTTGTTGCCCTTGGTCACGTCGACGATTCCGGGCGCTCCGTCCTGCGAGAGCTTGTACAGCGCCGGGTTGATGACGCCGAGGTCATGCCCGGCGTACTGGTCGGCGATCGCCACGATGCCGGAGAACAGCGGGGTCGCCTCGCTGGTACCGCACACCTCGTAGAAGCCTGGCGCCCCGCCACCGGGGAAGCTCTGGTACATGATCGCCGCGCCGTTGCAGGCACCGCTCATGCTGATGTCCGGCACGCCGCGCTGCGAGCCGACGACGGAGGCAACGCTGTTCTGGTAGCTGGGGCGCGAGAAGTAGATCGACTTGCCGCCGCCACCGGCCAGGGGATTCGGCCCCGCGTCGCCGAAGATGAACTCCTGGGTCGGCACGTTATAGGTGTCGTTCCAGACGTTGTCGGGGGCGGTGTGGTTGCCCTTGGCATTCAGGTGCAACTGGGTGCCGCCGACGCCGGTGACCAACGGGTCCGAGTCGGGCCACGAAGTCACCGGATACGTGTAGTAGTAGTTGCCCAGGAATCCGACATCAGCCGCACCCGAGTCTCCACTCGCGGTATTGACGGTGATGTTGTTCTTGGCTGCGTTGATGTACGCGCCGCGCAGCGAGGTCAGCGCCTGCCTGGTCGGGAAGGTCTCCTCGGTTGCGCTGAAGCTCTGGCTGATCACGTCGCCGAGGTGATGATTGATGACGTAGTTCTCGGCCTCCTCGATCTGCGGGAAGCCGGTCCGCCCCTCGTTCTCGGAGGTCGGTGTCTCGACGAGCAGGATGTTCGCGCCGGGCGCGATCGCATGCGAGTACTCGACGTCGAGGTCCGTCTCGCCGGCCCAGCCGGGATCTGCCGTGGTCACCGGCCCCGCCGGCTGGATGATCTTGAACGACGGCGGCGCTGGGAGATGGAACGCCTTATCGAAAACCGCAAGGTCGCGGCGAACCGTGGTTGACCCGAACGAGTCCACGATCACGATGGTCTTCCCGGCTCCGTCATACCCCTTGGCGTAGAGCGGCGCGAGGTTGTACGCCTGCTCGATCTGGTTGGGGCTGTAGCAGGGGACCTGGAACTCCGCCACACATTGGGCGGTGGTGGGCGGGGCGCCCGTGGAGACGAGCCGGGACATCGCGATATCCGGCTGGATGGCGATGGTTGCCGCAGCCGGAACGGCCGCGAACGATCCGACGCCTAACGACGCCAATCCAAATGTCGCCGTGGCAACGGTCAATCGAACTGCGCGCATGGGCTGAACCCCCTTGTGAATCTCTCGGACGCATGACACCACGTTGGACGTGCCATGGTCAAATGCCGGATCGGGTCACGCGTTGACCCTGGCCATGTAGGCGTCTGCGCCGCGGGCGCCGGCCACACGGTCGGGCGAGGCCACCTCCTTGATCTCGGCGAGATCCTCGGCGGTCAGGGACACATCCGCAGCGGCGGCATTGGCCTCGAGATTCACCCGCCGCCGAGTCCCCGGGATCGGCACGATGTCGTCGCCCTGGTGGAGGACCCAGGCGAGCGCGAGCTGCGCGGCGGTGATGTCATGGCGGCGCGCGATCTCCTCGAGGCTGGCGACGATGCGGGCGTTGCTCTCGAAGTTCGCCTCCTGCCAGCGCGGCACGCTCCGCCGCCAGTCGTCGGCTGGGAGGTCCTCGAGGCGCTGGAACTGGCCGGTGAGCATTCCACGGCCGAGCGGGCTGTAGGCCACGAATCCGATGCCGAGCTCGCGAGTCGTCCGGAGGATCGCGTCCTCCGGCTCGCGGCTGAACAACGAATACTCGGTCTGGAGGGCCGTGATCGGGTGCGTGGCATGTGCACGCCGGATGGTCTCCGGCGCGGCTTCCGATAGCCCGAGGTAGCGGACCAGCCCCGCAGAGACCAGTTCGGCCATCGCGCCGACCGTCTCCTCGATGGGGGTCGAGGGATCGACGCGATGGAGGTAGTAGAGATCGACGTAGTCGGTCCCGAGGCGGGCGAGGCTCTCCTCGAGCGCTGGCCGCACCTTGTCACGCTTGCCGAGGCCAGAGCCACCACCGCCGCCGAATTTGGTGGCGAGCACGACGTCGGCACGGCGATCCGCGATCGCCCGGCCGACCACTGCTTCGCTGTGTCCGGATCCGTAGATGTTGGCGGTGTCGATGAAGATGATTCCGAGCTCGAGCGCGCGGGAGACGGTCGCGACCGACTCCGCGTCCTCAGCGTCTCCGTAGACGCCGGCGAAGCTCATCGCCCCGAGCCCGACAGACGAAACAGTCGGTCCTTCGTTACCGAGACGGCGATACTGCATGGCAAACCTCCATGTCGGTCGAGTGCCGAATCTCAGGCTAGCGGTTTGCTCCCGCCGGACGCGTAGCATCGTCCGCGTCGAGCGAGAGGCCGCGCATCAGAAGGGGACTGTGATGACCACTGTCGACACCGCGAGATTCTGGGAAAGCGGTCCGGGACCGGCCCAGTGGTGGCAGGAACGCCTGACCGGGCGGGTCACCGAACACGTCATCGAATCGCGTGCTCTGGCGGGCAATCACCTCGGCGATCCGACGACCCGGCCGCTGTGGGTGTACACGCCGCCGGGGTACGGCAGCTCGGAGGAGCGCTATCCGTCGGTGTACGTGATCCAGGGTTACACCGGCCAGGCGGTGATGTGGTGGAGTCGCACTCCGTTTCGCGAAGGGTTCCCCGCCGCGGTGGATCGCATCATCGCGAGCGGCGAAGCATCGCCCTGCATCGTGGTGTACGTCGACGCATGGACGGCGTACGGTGGTTCGCAGTTCGTCGACTCGCCCGGCACCGGCCGGTATCACACCTACCTGTGCGATGAGATCGTGCCCTTCGTCGACGAGCACTACCGCACCATGGCCGGCGCAGCCCACCGCGGCATCATGGGAAAGTCGAGCGGGGGCTTCGGCGCGATGATCACGCCGATGCTGCGTCCCGATCTGTTCGGCGGCTTCGCCACGCACGCCGGTGACGGGATGTACGAGTGCTGCTACGTGCCGGACTTCGCCAAGGCGGTCCGCTTCCTGCGTGAGTACGACGGCGACATCCTCGCCTGGTGGAAGGATTTTCAGTCACGTACCTCGTTCACCAAGGAGGGTGATCGCGTCCTCGTGATGCTCCTTGGTGTCGCCGCATGCTTTTCAGCACGCGACGACGGGACGCCGGAGCTGCCCTTCGACTCGAAGACCGGGCGGCTGCGTGACGATGTATGGGCTCGGTGGCTTGCATGGGACCCCGTTCGCATGGTTCCGAAGTACGCGGACGCGCTGCGGACGCAGCGGGCGGTGTGGATCGATGCCGGAACGCGCGATGACTGGTATCTCGACCTGGCCGCGACCGGGTTTCGCGACGAGCTCGCCAAGATCGGTGTCACCGAGGTGCAATTCGAGCTGTTCGACGCGACCCACATGGGCATCGACTATCGCTATCCGAAGGCGCTCGCATACCTCAGCGAACGGCTGCGGTGACGAGCTAACGCGGCGCGAATATCACCACCGATCGCAGCACCTCGCTGTTCACGATCTTGCGGAACGCCGCTTCGACATCGTCGAGGGTGATGGTCTCCGACACGAAGCCGTCGAGGTCGAGACGCCCCTTCCCGTAGAGATCGATGAGCACCGGAAAGTCCCGGGTCGGGAGACAGTCGCCGTACCAGGACGACCGCATCGAGCCGCCACGGCCGAACACCTCTGACATCGGGAGGGCGACGGTCATGCCCTGCTCCGGCGGAACTCCGACGTTCACCAGACGTCCGGCGTGGTCCCGGGCCAGGAATGCCTGCACGTACGTCTCCGGCCGTCCCACCGCGTCAACGACCAGGTCCGCGCCAAACCCATCGGTGAGTTCGCGGATGGCGTCGACGGTGTCGTGCTTGGTGGCGTCCACCGTGTGGGTCGCGCCAAACCGCCGCGCCCACTCGAGCTTCTGCTCGACGAGGTCTACGCCGATCACCATCCGGGCGCCCGCAATCACCGCACCGGCGATGGCCGCGTTGCCGACCCCGCCGCAACCGATCACGGCGACCGTGTCGCCCTGCGCAACGCCACCGGTGTTCACGGCGGCGCCGTAGCCGGCCATCACGCCGCAACCGATCAGCGCCGCAGCCGCGGGGCGGACGCTCGGATCGACCTTGACCGTCTGGCGCGCGTGCACGAGGCAAAGCTCGGCGAAGGCCCCGATGCCAAGTGCGGCGGTGAGCGGCGTGCCGTCGTCGAGGGCCATGCGCTGGCGCGCGTTCTGGCTGTTGAAGCAGTACCAGGGCCGGCCGCGCAGGCAGCTGCGACAGGCCCCGCACGGTGCGCGCCAGGCGATGACCACGAAATCGCCCGGTGCGATATTGGTCACCCCGGGGCCAATCGCTTCGACGATCCCAGCGGCCTCGTGTCCGAGCAGGAACGGGAAGTCATCGCCAATCCCACCTTCACGGTAATGCAGGTCGGTGTGGCAGACCCCGCATGCCTGAACGCGGATGAGCGCTTCATCCGGACCGGGATCCGGGACGTGCACGGTGACGACTTCGACGGGCGCACCACGCGTGCGTGCGATGACGCCGCGAACCTCGTGCGGCATGGCAATTCCTCGCGTTCAGGTGGACGATGACCCGGGCGACGACTCTACGTGATCGCTCGCGCGCCGAAGGACGAACCGGTCGTGACGCGCCCGCGCTCAGAAAAGCCCGGGATCTAAGGCCACTGCTCCCAGGACCGCATGGTGGTGGCGATCGACTCCTCCTCGAACGCGAGATGGGTGAGGAGGTCTTCTTCGAGCCGTCCCAGCGCGATCACCAGGCGTTGTCGCGCGGGGTTGTCGGTGGCGTCATCGAGCAGCTTCGCCGACTCCTCGACGTCGTCGAGCAGCAGCGAAATGGCGCGGTGATCGGCCTCGAGCTTGTTGACGACAATGGACAGTTCGGGGTTCGAGCGCCGCAGCGCGGGAAACATGTCGGCGTCCTCGTGCCCGTGGTGTGCGTGCACGACCATGCAGTGATACAGGCAATTGACCCGCAGCGTCCAGATGGGGCTTCGCGTCTGCAATGCCGCGAGCTGCTCGGCGATCGCCGCAGCCCGCGCGCCCTTGGCGATGTCGACTGCCAGGTCTCGGCACACCGCGAGATCGCTCCGCAACATCTGGTGAATGAGCTTCAGCTGCCGATGCATGAGCACCCCGAACGGCGCCTCGCCGTTAGCACGCACCGTCATCTCAGAGGAGTTTCGCGCGCCGCAGCGCGTCCTCGACATGGCCGATGTCGTCGACGAGATAGCTGGGATTGGCGAGTTCCAGGACGCCGCGATCGCGGATGCCCGAGGACACCGCGATCGATGTGTAGCCGAGCGCGGTTGCGGCGTGCACGTCGGCTTCACTGTCGCCGACAACCACGCTGGGGTCGTCGTCGGGGACGACTTTGCGGATGAGCCGCGCCTTTTGGAATGCATGGTCGGTGCCACCTGGCGCCGTCTCGATCACGTCGAAGAAGGGTGTGAGCGCGAAGACGGCGAGTTGTGCGCGCAACGCCGTTGCCGACGAGCGCAGCGTGACCAGCGCGCAGCGGTAGGTGGCCGCAAGACGGGTGAGCACAGGGGTGGCGTCCGTGAACAGGACATCAAAGCCGAGACTGTCCGGCAGCTCGATGAGCTCCGCGAACTTCGCCTCGAAGTCCGCGACATCAGCCTCGGGGAGGCCGCTCGCGGCGAGGATCTCCGGCCATCCGATTGCCTGGCGCTTCATCTGCCAGTAGTCGGCGCGGGCGAGCGGCTCAGCGCCGAGCGCTGTGACCACGGTGCTGTAGACGTGGTGGTGCCGGGCCGACACGTCGAGCAGGGTGCCGTCGAGGTCAAAGACGAGCGTCGGCGGCCGCTGCGCTGGCAATCTGCTCCTCCAACCCGTCTGGAAAAACGCGAGCCGGTGAGAACCCGGTCGCCTCGCGGAACCGCGTGACGTCGAGCACGATATCAGCCGCGGGTTTCTGTCGAGGATGCCGCTCGAGCGCCGAACGCCCCCTGGCGAGACGGAGTACGGCGTCTGCGGCTTCGCGCACCGAGATCCCGACCCCGGAACCGACGTTGTAGGTCCCCGAGAGCCGCCGCTGCCACGCGACGACGACGGCCTGGGCGGCGTCGTCCACGTGCAGGTAGTCGCGCAGCTCCTCACCCCCGAAGAGGCGAATCGGCTCGTCCCGCACTGCGCTCCCCACAAAGTTCGGGATCGCTCGCTGGATCATGTCGCCGGTGCCGTAGAGGACCGTGAGACGGAGGATCGCGATGCGCATCTCCTCGTGGCGCTCCAGCGTCCGGCAGTAGGTCTCCGCCGCGGCCTTGCTGGCGCCGTACCAGCTCAGCGGCCGGGGGAGCGCGTCCTCGCGTATCGGCTCGTGCCCTTCGGGCAACCCGTACACCTCGGCCGTGCTCGCGAAGACGTTCGCCTGCCCAGGGCGGCCGAAGGCGCTGAAGAGATGCACCGAGCCCAGGACGTTGGCGGTAAACGCGGTCGCCGCCTCATCCTGCGCGGCGTTCCTGGGCACCAGCGCGGCGAGATGGAGGATCGATTCGACCTCGCCGGCCGTCCGGGCCGCGCGGTCCACCTGCGCGGCGTCGGTCAGGTCCGCGACGATGTGCATGCCGTTCGGGCCGAGCGCAGCCGTCGCTGAGCGGCCGATCGACACCACGTCGTGACCGTCTCCGGCCAGGAGCTCCGCGACCCGCCGTCCGAGGAACCCGGAGGCGCCGGTGAGCAGCACCTTCATGCGCGGAGCTTCTGTCTCCGCCGCTCGAGATCCTCGCGCTGCGATTCGATGTCGGACATGGGCACCAGCACGGGCTCGAAGTCCATCCCGCGGATCCACACCATGCCCGGCTTCGCGGGGTTGAGCTTCTGCGGTATCTCCGGCAGGGGTTCGTCGCAGGCGAGCTTCACGAAGACGTAGGGCATGTTCACGCCGAGCTCGGTGAAGAACAGGTGGGTGGTGAAGAAGCGGCCGATGTTGATCTCGGTCGGGTTGGGAATCCCGCTGCGGTCGTAGGTGAGGTCGACGCCGAACAGCGCATCGGGTTCGGGATCGATTGCGAGCACGGCCGCCATGGCGATCTCGTCGACCTGCGGGTCGGACACCGTGATCGCTGCGCCGGTTGCCCCGGTGACCCCAGATTGCGAGACCTTCGAGAGCTCCCAGTAGAGGCGCTTGCGTCCTTGCGCGAGCACCAGCACGCCATTGCGCCAGATCGACATCCAGGTGATCGTCTCGGGCTCGAGCAACTCGGACGCCGTGTAGCTGCCCCAGCCCTGCCGCAGGTCGAGCCACGACCGTGCCGTGTCGAGGTCGTGGACTGGAAGAGCGCCGCGGCCTCCTGCCCCGGTGGAATCGCGCAGCCACAAGTGGCCGCCAAAGTCGCCGAACGCGCGACGCAGGTCGGCCTCGCTGTGCACGACCATCGTCTCCGGCACCGTCAGGCCCGCCGCATGCCAGCGCTCGTAGGAGAGAAATTTGTCCTGGCAGATGAGGACCGTTTCGGCCGACGGCAGGAAGGTTCGAGCGTGCACCTCGGCTCGATGGTCCGAGAGGAAACGCACCTCGGCATCGTTCTGCGCATGGACGAGGTCGACGCGCTCCTCGTCGATGATGTCGTTCAGCACCTCGAGGTAGGCAGGGTCACTCGCGAGGGGCACGAGGTACCGGCTGTCAGTTTCGGCGCGCATGAGCAGGAACTCGTCGGCGTCGGTGCCGACGAGGTCGAAGGGCTCGGGGGCAAGTCGTAACGACCGGACGAAGTTGGTCGACGGCGAACCGCCCGCCCCGGTGATGAGGATTCGCTTCAACGCCGGCCCCGGGCGCTCGTCTGGAGCATCGGCGCCATGGTAGCCCGGCCTGGTTCAGTCCTCCGCGGCGCGGTTGATCTGTTCCCTGGGGGTTTCCGGGCCGATGATCCTGTCGCTCACTCGTTCGAGTCCTTCCAGCCGAAGTGCTTCCAGCGGAAGACCCCGGTCAGCCCGAGGCGGGAGACGTGGAGCTGCTGGAACTCCTCGTACTGGTCCGCCTGATCCTTGGTGACCGAGAGGTGCACCGCCTCGGTGGTGATTCGCTCGATGTCCGCGGCAGGCGCCAGGTAGTGCTTGCGACTGTGGGCGTGCTCGAAGACGATGCCGTGGAAGATGTCCTCGCTCGCGAGGGCGGCCACCTCCACGACCTTGCCGATATTGGTTCCGTCGCTCGTCACGACGGCCTCACCGGTCTTGACGGCGGTCCATGCGACTTGTTCTTCAGCCATGCCGACCATCATAGAGCCGGTGCAATTGCGCGGCTTTGATGGCCGGCGTCTGTCCGAAGACGAGCAGGAACAACGCCTCGCGTGCGAGTCGCTGCGCGTGGTGGTCCATGGTGATGAAGCGGCCGCCACCCGAGACGACCAGCGTTGTTGCAGCTCGGAGGGCCAGCTCTGATGCGCGAGCACGCTGCTCCGGCATCGAGTCGGGTGTCGCCGCGTCGAGGGCGCGCCGGCACGCGACGAGCTCGGTGCCGAGTGGTTCGCTTTCCAGAAGCGCGGCGCATCGCCTGGCCACGCCCAGAGCGAGCGAGCCGTTGAGACGGAGGTTCGCCCGGTCTGCCGCCTGCCACGCATCGAAGTCCTGGATCGAGATCACGCGGTCCGCGGGAACGAGATGGTGGTCGAAGCTGACGGTCACCGTTGAACTCGCGTTCACCGCGGCGAGCCGGAGTGCCTCGGCGCGAAGGGTCGGGCCTGCGGCTGCGTCGACGAGCGCCCAGACGATGTCGCCGTCATCGCGTCTCGCCGCCGCCCGGACCACGTCCACGCGACCCCAGCCGGTCACCCAGGGTGCGAATCCGTTGAAGCGCCAGCCGGCGCCGTCGGGCTCGGCGGTGAGGATCGGAGGACCCGGCCGGCGCAGCCCCGAGAAGGCGACACCCGCACGCACGGCGCCGCTGCACAGCCGGGCAAGCCAGGCATCGCGAAGCGCCGGCGGCGCACCGTCCAGGGCCCTGACCGCGCCGTGGTGCTGGATCCAGACAAAGGCGGTGGTCAGGCATCCGGACGCGATGATCTCGATGACCTCGAGCGCCGTCGCGAGGTCGACCCCCATGCCTCCGGCGTCCCCGGGACCGACGAGACCGTAGAACCCCGCTGCGGCGAGCCGGTCGAGGCGATCGACGGGGACGATCTCCGCAGCGTCGGCTTCGAGCGCTCCGGGAAACAGCACGTCGTCTGCGAGCTCACGAGCCAGCGCGACAGGGTCATGCGTCGCGTGCATTCGACGTCCGGTGCAGCCCAGGGCTATGCGGGTCTGGGTTTCGCCGGCGTCCGCGTCCGCCGCCGGCGCGGTCGCACCGCGGCGTGGGCCGGTCGCTCCGGGAACTGGGGGACCGCGAGCGATTCGAGCTCGTCGGCAAGCCAGCCGGTCATGTCGCCCACGTCAGCCATGACGTCGCGGTCGGCGACGATCCCGATGTCGAGGCTGCCGTTGTAGCTCATCACCGTGATGTTGAGACCAAGCCCATCCATGATCACCGATACCGGGTAGATCGCCTCCAGAAGCGCGCCCGCACAGTAGAGCGGGATCTGCGGGCCTGGGACGTTCGACACCACGAGGTTCCATGTCGGGCGCAGGCGCGGGTTGCTGGTCCACGCGAACGTGAGCTGTGCGGCGCGCGTGAACAGCGCCGGCGGGATGAAATTGTTGGCGTCCTGGAGGAGCGACGCGGGCAACAACTCATTGCGCTGCTTCATCTCCGCGAGCGACTCGTGGGTTGCACGCAGGCGATCGACGGGATCGGCGATCTCCGTGTGCAGCTCGACGCCGACGAGCAGGATCCGATTACCGAAGGTGCCCTGCTGCTCGGGGCTGCGCACGGACACCGGGATCTGCGCAATCAGCGGGTCCTTGCCGAGCTCGCGGTGCTTGAGCAACCAGCGGCGCACCGTGCCCGCACACATCGATACGACCACGTCATTGACGGTCACGCTGTGGATGTTCTTGACATCTTTGACAGCATCAAGAGGCAGCCGTCCGAAGACGATGCGCCGGTGTGCCGAGATGCGACCATTGAAGGACGTGTGCGGGGGCGTGGAGAGCTTGCGTCCGCTCACCACCGGGCTGCGCCGCAGTGCTGCCTGGAGACGCCGTCCCGCGGCGCCGACCAGGCTGGCACCGGGCAGGATGCTGAAGATGCCCACCTCTTCGAAGTTGGGGAGGGCTGCGGGCAGCGAGCGGAGCATGCGCAACGGGTACTGGGGAAGGCCGATCAGCCCTCGCGCCAGCATCTCGACTGGTGTCGGCATGCGATCGGGTCGGTCGTGCACCGGCTCGGGTGCCGTGCGGCCCCCCGGAGTGAGGTCGAGCAGCGATCCCAGGATCTCAGCCCCGGAAAGCCCGTCGATCACGGCGTGATGCACCTTGGTCATGAGCGCCACCCGGCCGTGCTCTAGCCCGTGAATGAGATAGATCTCCCAGAGCGGACGGCTGCGGTCGAGCGGGCGCGAGAAGATGCGCGCGACCTGTTCCTCGAGCTGCGCCATCGAGCCCGGCGGCACCAGAGCCAGCTCGCGGACATGGAAGTCGATGTCGAAATCGGGGTCGGTGACCCAGTAGTCGAAGTCGAGCCCGAAGGGCACCTCGGCGAGCCGCCATTTGAAGATCGGGATCAGCGGGAGGCGATCGAGGATCAGCTTCTGGAGGTCGCCGAGGCTGAGCGTCCCTCCCGGCGCCGTGGAGGGGTCGAGCACGAGCACACCGGTCACGTGACCGTAGATTCGCGGCGTCTCGAGCGCGAGGAACTGCGCGTCGAGGCTGGTGAGCTGGCGCATGGGCTTCGTCCAACACTGGCAGACCCGCGGAGAACGGTCAACTCGGCCCATTCGCCCGTGCATGTGGGATCGTTCGGGGGTGCCCCCGGACATCGCCACGATCGAAACCCCGGAGTTGGGCGACCGGAGCTACGTCATCTTCGCCGGCACGGGGGCAGTCGTCGTCGACCCGCAGCGGGACATCGATCGCGTGCTCGCCGTGCTCGCCGACCGGGGCGCGCAGTTGACTCACGTTGTCGAGACCCACATCCACAATGACTACGTCTCGGGAGGCTCCGAACTCGCCCGGGTCACGGGCGCCACGCTCGTGATCCCGGCGGGGGAGGCGGTGGGCTACTCGCATCACGCCATCGCCGGCGGTGAGCGAATCGCGCTCGGCGATGCCTCCCTGCTGGGCCGGCACACTCCCGGCCACACAGCGACCCATATGACGTACGTGCTGGAGGAGGGCGGGGTGCCGGTCGCCGCGTTCACCGGGGGCTCGATGCTTCTCGGCTCGGTCGGTCGGACCGACCTCTCGGGTCCGTGGGTGACCGATCGCCTCAGCCATCTCCAGCATCAGTCCGCGCGGCGGCTGTCCGACGAACTTCCCGATGACGCGGCGATCCTGCCCACCCACGGGTTCGGGAGCCTTTGCTCGGCAGGCTTCCCCGTCGGGGCGGCCGACACCGGCGATGCCCGCCATCAGCGCGCCGAGAACCCCGCGCTGCTCATGGACGAGGATCCGTTCGTTGCACGCCTGGTGTCCGGGCTGGACGCGTTTCCGCGCTACTACGCATACATCGGACCGAGAAACCGCGAGGGAGCGGGGAAGGCCGATCTCGAGCTGCCGCCGATCAGCGACGCACCCGACCTCGCCGACCGCGCTCGCACGGGCGAGTGGGTGATCGATCTGCGCGACCGTCGCGAGTTCGCCGCACGCCACCTGATCGGGACGCTCGCGTTCGAGCTCACCGATCCCCTGGCGACGTATCTCGGCTGGCTGCTTCCCTGGGGGAGTCCGCTCAGCCTGCTCGCCCGGTCTCGAGATGACCTCGCGGCGGCCCGCCGTGCCCTGTCTCGGATCGGCATCGACAGGATCGCCGCCTGCGGCCTCACCGAGGGCGAGCACGGCGAGGACGTCTGGGCCGGCCTCGCGACCGGGTCGTACCCGGTCGTCGGCTTCGGCGACCTCAAGCCGTCCATCGGTGTCCCTGGCGAGGTCGTGGTGGACGTGCGTCTCGGCCGTGAGTGGCGCGAGGGTCATCTCGTCGGCGCGATGCACATCCCGCTCCACGAGCTTCCCGACCGCATTGACGAAGTACCGGCCGGAAGGGTCTGGGTGCATTGCGCAGCGGGCTATCGGGCGTCGGTCGCGGGGTCGTTGCTCGCACGGGCCGAGCGAAGCGTCATGGTCGTCAGTGACCAGTTTTCCAGCGCGGTCACCGCGGGGCTCGACATCGTCTCCGCCTTCGACTGAACTTGAGCCTCGCCACTCGCACCGCCGAGCTGCTCGCCCGGATTCCGCCGGCCCACACTCGTGCAATCGAGGTCCGTCACGACATCGCGGTCGTCATGCCGGACGGGACCACGCTGCTGACCGATCGCTACTGGCCCCCTGGAGACGGCGGCGAGCCCGTGATCGTGATGCGCAGCCCCTACGGTCGCGGCACGGTCTGGGCGCTGGCGGCGAGGCTCTTCGCGGAGCGCGGATACCAGGTGATCCTGCAGAGCTGTCGCGGGACCGGCGGCTCGGGCGGTGCATTCGACGCGTATCGAAACGAGCAGCAGGACGGGCTCACGACGCTTGCCTGGATCGAGGCGCAGCCGTGGTTCTCGGGGAAACTCGCGATGGCTGGGCCGAGCTATCTCGGCATCGTGCAATGGGCGGTTGCCGCCCACCCGCCGGCGTCGCTGCGCGCCATGGCTGCGCCGATCTCGTCTGCACGTGTGCGTGCATTCACCTATCCCGGTGGCAGCTTCTCGCTGGAGAGCTCACTTCGGTGGCTGGCCGTGCTGGCAGGCGAGCGTCGGAGGGGACGCACGCAGCTCCGTGAGCAGATCGCCGCGCGGCGGCGGATGGAGCGTGGCCTCACGACCCTTCCGCTTGGAGCAGCTGACAGCGCCGTGACCGGCGAGCGCTCCGCCTTCTACCAGGACTGGCTCGCCCGCATGGACGACGACGCCTTCTGGGCACCTGTCGAGTTCGACCGCGATCTCAGCTCGCTCACCGTGCCGGTCACGATGGTCACCGGCTGGTTCGACATGTTCCTGCCCGCGCAGCTCGCCGACTACGAGGCGCTGCGGGGTGCGGGGCGCAACGTCCGGTTGACCGTGGGTCCCTGGAAGCACACCGATCCCGGCGTTGCCGGCGAGGCGCTGCGCGACGCGCTCGACTGGTTCGGCACCCACCTTCTTGACCGCGCCCCCGCCCGGCAACGGTCGCGAGTCCGCCTGTTCGTCGGTGGGGCGCGCCGGTGGGTCGAGGTCGACGAGTGGCCGCCGCCCGCGCGCACCGTGCGCTGGCACCTGCACGCCGATGGCGTGCTCCACCCTCGAGCCCCCGGGAGGTCCGATCCGGATGGGTACCGCTACGACCCGTCCGATCCGACGCCCTCAGTGGGTGGCAGCCTGCTCGGCCGGTCCGGCGGGCCACGCGACAACCGTGCCCTCGAGCGGCGCGGCGATGTCCTCGTCTACAGCAGCGCGGCACTGGTGCGCGACCTCGAGGTGATCGGCCCGATCGCTGCCGAGCTCCATGTGCGCTCCACCCTCGAACACACCGATTGGTTCGTGAGGCTTTGCGACGTCGCGCCGTCGGGGAAGTCGCGCAACATCTGCGACGGGCTGGTGCGCCTCACCCACACGTCATGGCGTGGGAGCGATGGTGTGGCGGTGGTCGAGGTCCGGCTCTGGCCCGCCGCCCATGTCTTCCGGCGCGGTCATCGGATTCGGGTGCTGGTCTCCAGCGGAGCGCACCCCAGGTTCGCTCGCAACCTGGGCGGAGCAGAGCCGCTCGCCACCGGGGTCACCATGCACAGCGTCGACCAGGAGATCTGGCACGACCCCGACCATCCGTCGGCGATCCTTCTCCCTGTGAGGGACGCCGGGTAGCTACCGATGCGCCCCTGCGGGGACCGGTTCCCGCGGACTTTCCTCGACGCGGACGCCGTCATCCGGCGGAGCCTTGTCGATCCTTCGGATGGCGGTGATCCGCGTCGGCGGCGGCGTGTCGGGACGGATCGGAGGCTTCTCCGGGCCGTCATCGCCGCGACCGGGATCGTCGTCCGTCGTCGCCTGCTGGTTGTGGTCGTTATCGAAGGTGATCAGGTAGATCGACGCGATCAGGGTCATGGTGACCAGTGCGAACAATGAGAACGGGAGGCGCGCCAACCAGCTCAGGTTGTCCGGGAGCCCCGGCATGAAGAGCACCAGGACCGCGCTGGCGATGCCGATGCCGGGCGGCATGAGCCAGACCCAGACGGTACGGCCTTCACGGTCGATCCCGAGCCGGCTCTCGAGTCGCCTGAAGAGGGCAGCGAGCCCGTCTTTGATTGAGGCCATCTCCGTTCTCCTGACTTCAGTCTATCGTGGAATCACATGACAACTGTGGTGACCCAGCAGATCGTCGGCCCCGGAGAGCTGAAGCGGCTGTCGCCACGCTTCTGGCTTGCGCGCCAGACCCAGCTCGCCATCTTCTGGGGACCGGTCTTCCTCGCGTCACTCGTGCTCGCGTTGCTCGTCAATGTCAGCGCCGCCGACCTGCTGCCGGTGGTCGTTGCGCTGCTTGCATGCACCGCGTGGCTGGTGGAGCGCGGGCGGTATCGCTCCTGGGGATACGCCGAGCGCGAGGACGACCTGATCGTGACCCGTGGCCTCATGTTTCGCCACGTCTCGGTGGTTCCGTACGGACGCATGCAGTTCATCGACGTGACTGCCGGACCGATCGATCGCGCCTTCGGACTCGCGACGGTCCAGCTGCACACCGCGGCTGCCGCAACAGACGCGCGCATCCCCGGCCTGGTCCGTGCCGACGCCGACGCGCTGCGCGACCGGCTGGCGATGGTGGGGGAGGCCAAGGCCACCGGCCTATGAGCGTCATGCCTCCGCCGCTCGCCCCGGCGGTGCCCCAAGAGTCCGGAAAAATGGAGGTGGGCGAGCACTGGCGACGCCTGCATCCGCTCTCGCCGATCGTTCGCTTCGGTAGGGTCCTGATCGGTGTGATCGTCGTGGCGGTGCCGTCCATCGCTGAACAGCCCGCACTGCACCACGACAATGGCCTGCCGGTGTCGGTGATCATCTACATCGGTCTGCTCGTCCTCGGCGGCGTCGGCGGATTCATCTCCTGGCTCGTGACCCGCTGGCGGATCGCCGACGGCAATCTCCAGATCGAGACGGGGTTCATCCGCCGGCAGTCGCTGCGCATCCCGCTGGCGCGCATCCAGGCAGTCGACGTGATCTCGCCACTCTCGGGCCGCTTTCTCGGTCTCGCCGAGGTGCGCGTCGTGTCGGCCGGGCGCGGTGCTGAGCACGGGCGCCTGGCGTACCTGACCGCGGCCCAGGCACCCGTGGTTCGAGCCCGCCTGCTCGCGCTCGCCCATGGCCTGGAGGTCGGAACGCCTGAGCCGGCCGCGCTGCCGCTGCTCCACGTACAGAACGGCCTGCTGCTCCCGGCGCTGCTGATGCGCTCGCAAGTGCTCGCCCCTGTGCTCATCGCCGTCGCGGCGGTCGCCGCCATCGCCGCGGCACCGCTTGTCGGTGCGGGTGCGCTCGGGAGCGCCGTGACCGTCTTTGTGATCAGCGCACTCGGCGTGGCGCGCGCCTTCAACGAGGACTTCGACTTCTCCATCAGCGAGGCGGGCGACGGGGTGCGGCTCGATCGCGGGCTGCTCCAGCGCCGCCACGAGACGATCCCGTACGGCCGCATCCAGGCGGTCCGGGTCGTCGAGCCCTTCTTCTGGCGGGCCTTCGGCTGGGCGCGCCTCGAGGTCGATGTGGCCCGTCAAAGCGTGTCCCGTGAGGCGGATCGCGATGCCCAGCAGGTCGCGAGGACCCTCATCCCGGTGGCGTCACGCGAGCAGGCGCTCTGGCTGCTCGCCCGGGTCATGCCCGATGCGCACCCGAATCCACCGCCCGAGGCGGGGCCGCCGTCGCGAGCGCGTCTCAAGGCTCCGCTGTCCTTCCACTTTCTGGCGGCGTGGTTCGGGCAGCGCTACGTCTACGCGCGGACCGGCCGGGTGCAGAAGTCGACGATCATCGTTCCCCTGGTGAAGGTGCAGAGCGTGCGCCTCAAATCCGGACCGCTGCAGCGCGCCTTCCGCGTGGCCACCGTCGACGTCGATACCGCCGGGCGGCGGTGGCAGGCGTCAGCGCGCTGTCGCGACGAGGCGGAGGCGCTCGAGATGGTGCGCCACATCAGCGAGCGCGCCCGGCTCTCCCGGAGAGTGCCACCGCCGCTCCCGGCAAGTGCCGCAGCACTTCCGGCTGCCGGTTAGGGCCGCGTCCGTGGCAATATCGCAGTACTGATGGCGGTGACAGCCCCGTGCGACTGCGACGGAGAGGAGACACCGATCTTCCGTCTCGCCGCGGTCATCCTCGACGGAAGGATGGCGCGCGTCTGCCCGCACTGCGCGGCGAAGTACAAGGATCGGATCGAGATGCCGTACTCGCCGCGTGCGGACCAGGGAGCGATCCAGCCGAGCACGTCGAGGGAGGTCTGGTAGCACCGTGACATTCGTCGCACGCCTGGACGCGTGCGTCGAAGCTTCCGGTTCGCTGCTCTGCTGCGGCCTCGACCCCGACGGATTCGACAGCGCCGCGGACGCCGAGCGTCGTTGTCTCGAAATCATTGACGAGACGATCGATCACGTCTGCGCTTTCAAGCCGAACCTGGCGTTCTTCGAGCAGATGGGATCCGCCGGGTACGCGATCCTCGAGCGTCTGCGCAGCCGCATTCCCGCCGATCGCATCCTCATTCTCGACGCCAAGCGTGGCGACATGGGCAACACCGCGGAGGCATACGCGCGGGCGCTCTTCGACGTGCTCGGCGCCGACTGCGTGACGGTCAATCCGCTGCTGGGCGGCGACTCGGTGGTGCCCTTCCTCAAGCGCAAGGACCGCGGCGCGCTGCTCGTCGCGCGGAGCAGCAATCCCGGCGCCGCCGATCTGCTTGACGCTCGCCTTGAGTCGGGCATCCCGGTAAGCGCCCGCATCGTCGAGCTCGGACTCGGCTGGGATCCGGGTGGAACGGTCGGCTTTGTTGTGGGCGCGACCCGGCCTGACGCCGTGGCCGCCATCCGCGCGGCCGCTCCGCACGTCCCGCTCCTGCTCCCGGGGGTGGGAGCCCAGGGCGGCGCGCTCGAGGATTCGGTCGGCGCGGGCCTCGATGCCAGGGGACGCGGCATCATCGTCTCGGTGAGCCGGGGGATCGCCGGGGCGCCCGAGGGTGCAGCCGCCGCGGCGACGACGTTCCACCAGCGTATCGAGGCGGTCCGCGCGGCGGTTGCACACGTGTGACCGTCCCGCTGGTGTTGATCCGCAACGATGACCAGTCCGCGCACGCAAGCCCGGGGCATCCGGAGCGGCCGGATCGGGTCTTTGCGATCCTCGAGGGCATCGCGGCGGATGACGAGCTCGCCGCGCTGCCGTGGCTCGACACTCCGGCGGGACGTCGAGACCTCCCGCTCCTGGTCCATTCGGAGGACGAGGTCCGCAAGGTCGAGGGGCTGGCGGTCAGGGGCGGCGGATGGTTCGACCCCGACACGTACTGCACCGAGGACTCGTACGTCGTTGCCCTGAACGCGGCGGCATGTGCGGCCCGCGCTGCTGACGCGCTGGTGCAGGGAGAGGCGCGGTCCGCGTTCGCGCTCGTCCGTCCGCCCGGACACCACGCGACCCCGTACGTGCCGATGGGCTTCTGCCTCTTCAACAATGCCGCGATCGCGGTTCGCACCGCCCAGCACGCCGGCGCTGAGCGCGTGGCCATCGTCGATATCGATGTGCATCACGGCAACGGAACCCAGGACATCTTCTATGCCGATCCGACGGTCCTGTACACGTCGCTCCACCAGTTTCCCTGGTACCCGGGCACCGGACACGCCTCCGATCGCGGGGATCCCGGTGCATCCGGCACCACCGTGAATGTGCCAGTGCCACCGGGGACCGACGGCGCGCGCTGGCTCGAGCTGTTCGACGAGGTGGTGCTGCCTGAGATGACCGCGTTCCATCCGGACCTGGTGGTGGTCAGCGCCGGGTTCGACGCCCATCGCGACGACCCGCTCGCCGAGCTACGTCTGGACGACGAGACCTACTCGGCGGTCGCCGACCGCGTGCGCACCTTCGCTGAGACACATTGCGAAGGACGATCCTTATGGCTTCTCGAGGGCGGCTACGACCTTCGAGCAATCGCCGCTTCGGTGGCGGGATGCCTGCACGTGCTCGCCGCCTGACCCAAGCCGGCGTTCCGGCGACGGCCGTCGCAGCGCTCGCGACGGGTGCCATCGCACTGCTTGCTGCCTGCGGCGGAGCGCCCTCGAGCGCGTCGCACACTCCCAAACCCACGCCGACCGTGGCGGTGATCGCCACACCGAGCCCGACCCCACAACTCGTCGGCACCACCCGGACCGTGCTCAGCCCGCTTGGGCTGCGGATCCACTCGGCCCCGGCGCTTGTGTCCGGCAACGTGGTCGGCGGCTTCTCGCAGGGCAGGTCGTTCACCGTCATCGCGTACGAGAGCGGCGGCGGAGGCTGGTTCCACGTCCAGGGCGCCACGCTCGCCGGGTGGGTGGTCGCTGATCCGACCCTGACCGCGGCGGGCACCTTCAACACCTACTCCGAGGCTGACGGCGTCACTGCGCTCTATCCACAAACCTGGGGCTTCCAGCAGGAATCGTTCGGAACCCTGTTCGTCCCGCAGCAGGGGACGACGGACAGCGCGGTGCTCGAAGTTGCCAGCAGCCTCAAGGCGTTTGGGGCTGCGGGGTTGCCCGGCTACCTGGCGTCAAGCGTGACGCCGATCGTCGTCTGCGGCTACACCGGCACGATCGGCTACTACACGAAGGAGCCGTCGTACACAGGGCCGACGGCGGCACCCCTGCCGGTCCCACGGCAGCCGCTGTATGCGGAGGTGCGCCTCACATTTGATTTGACGCACGCCATGCTGATCGGCTTCAACTACCAGAACACCGGCCAGCTCGACGTGTTCTCGGCGCTGTACAACTCGGTGGCGTTTCCCTACCCGCTCTGCGAGGCGCCGGCGACCGCGGCGAGCCCGACGCCCAAGGCCTAGAGAACGGTTGTCCCGGTGCTCTGATTGACGCCGGGAACGGTGTTGCTGTTGACGATCGCGGTGTTGGCGATTGACATGCCCGCGGCGGCGACCAGCAGGATTCCGACGTAAGCCGCGCCGAGACCGATGCGGCGTGAGGCCGCTGCCTGGGATGGATCCGGCGTCTGACCGCTTCTCCGGAAACGGCCGATGGTGTGGAAGATGCCGAGGATGAGAAAGATCAGCCCGATCGGGTTGCCGAAGAAGAGCACGACGGCGGCAACCACCAGCAGGCCGACAACGTTCATCCACTTGGGGATGGCGTCGGCGACCTTGGCGCCGTCGAGAAAGCCAACTGGGATCAGGTTGATGAGATTCAGGAAGCAGCCGAAGTACGCGAGCGCGAGCAGCAGGTAGCGAACGTTGCCGGGATCTGCCGCCCCGGCGAGCACGAAGCAGAGCAGTGCGGCGACGGTGCCGAGTGCCGGGCCGGCGAGCGCGATGACGCCCGACTTCCCGGCGTTTGCGGGCACTCCGCGCAGGCTGGTGACGGCGCCGAGCGGGCCGATGAAGATCGGCAGCCGGGCGGGGAGACCCATCCATCGCGCAACGATGAAATGCCCAAGCTCGTGGACCAGGATGAGGACGACGATGCCGATTGCGAATGCCGGCCCGAAGAAGAGCGTGTAGAACCAGATCGCGATGATCATGGTGATCAGGGTCGGACCGAAAGTGCCGAACTTGACCAAAAAGAGCCCGTATTTCAGGAAGGCGAGCAGGCCTGCCAGGATGCCGCCCGCGGCACCTTCGCGGCGCCGTCGCTGCTGCCGCGGCGCGGTGGGGCTGTGCTGCTCGGGCGGCGCCGGACGGGTCGGCGGCGGTGGCGGCAGCCAGGGAGCGCTGTCGCCGGTGGTGGTGACCGAGCTGTCCGGAAGCCATTGATAGATCGGGGGCTGGTCGTCCCCGGCGGGGGGAAGCTGGCTCATCTCCATCGATCATGGCACGGCCCGCTGAACCCGCCGGTGAAAAGGTTGGCGGTAAGGTTTGCGGTCACATGGTTGAGGACAGCCTGCGGGGGATCCATCTCGGCATCGTCGGCACCGGGGTGATGGCCGAGGCGATGCTGGCGGGCCTGCTCGAGCGCGAGCTCGTGCCGGCGCGTGACATCGTCTGCACGCATCCACGCGCTGCCCGCCGGGAGGAGCTCGTCGCGACCTATCACGTCAACGTGGCCGAGCGGAATGTCGAGGCCACCAAGGACACGGACGTCGTCCTGCTCGGGGTGAAACCTCAGATGCTCGGAGGCGTGATGGCAGAGCTACGAGGCTCGCTGCAGCCGTCGCAGCTGCTGATCAGCATCATCGCGGGCGCGAGCACGACGGCGCTCGGAGAGGGCCTCGACCATCCGGCCGTGGTGCGCTGCATGCCGAACACGCCGGCGCAGATCGGCCGTGGAGTCACCGTCTGGTACGGGACCGAGAGCGTGGACGAGACCGGCAAGGCTCGAACCAGGGCGATGCTGAGTGCACTGGGACGTGAGTTCGAGGTGCATGACGAGCGCCAGGTCGCGATGGCGACCGCCGTGAGCGGGACCGGACCGACGTACATCTTCCTGTTCATCGAAGCGCTGACCGACGCTGCAGTGCATCTCGGGTTTCCCCGCCACGTGGCCCGGGAGCTGGTCCTCGACACCATGCAGGGGAGTGCAGAGTTCGCGCTCCAGAGCGGCAAGCACGTCGCCCAGCTGCGCGACATGGTCACGTCGCCGGGAGGGACATCCGCCGAGGCGCTGTATGAGCTGGAGCGTGGCGGATTCCGAACGGTCATCAGCGATTCGGTGTGGGCGGCATTCCACCGCACCCTGCAGCTCGAGGCCCAGCTCGAGAAGCGCGCGATGGAGTTTCCGACCGTGCCGCCTCGCGCGAAGGGACGCGGCGCCGCCCGACGCTGACACGGCCCGGGTCTGCACTTCGCTGGTGGGGGAACGCATACTCCCATCCACGATGGCACGCACCCATCTGATCGGGATGTTGCTCGGGGTCGAGGAGGACTGGCCGGCGGCGTTCGAGGCGCTGCTCGGACGGGCCGATCTGGCTGTGCGTGAAGGCGGGGAGACCCATCGCTTCACCACCGAGCGGATGACCATCGAGCCCTTCGACCTGCGCATGAGGCCACGCCAGTCGCTCGTCATCGACCGCCTGGGCTGGTGGTACCCCATGCCCCGTGAGTGGTTGAAGAAGGTCGTGCTGATGGACCACGTTCATCTGCTCAACAACCCGTTTACGTTCCAGGCCATGGAGAAGCACGCGGCATATTGCGCGATGATCCGCCTCGGTCTCAAGGTCCCGGAGACGTGGATGCTGCCCAACAAGACGCCACCGGACAACCCTCGTTTCCAAGGCACGGCGGAGCGATACCTGCGCTATTTCGACCTCGAGGCGGTGGCGCGCGCTGTTGGCATGCCCCTGTACATGAAGCCGTTCGACGGCGGTGCCTGGGTCGGCGTTTCACGCATCGAGAATGCGGAGACGCTCTATCGCGCCTACGACGAATCCGAGCAGCGACTCATGCATCTGCAGGCGTCGGTGGATGGATACGACGTATTCGCGCGCAGCCTCGGCATCGGCGCCGAGACGATCGTGCTCAACTTCCATCCCGAGAAGCCGATGCACGACCGGTATTCGGTCGACCACAACTTTCTGACGCCGCGCGCCGGTGATGAGGTGCTCTCCATTCTGCGCACCGTCAACGCGTTCTTCCGGTGGGAGCTCAACAGCTGCGAGACGTTGATTCGTGGCGACGACGTCTATCCAATCGATTACGCAAACGCGACCCCCGACCTCGCGCTCACGAGCCTCCACTATTACTTTCCGTGGGCGATTCGCAGCCTGCTGAAGTGGGTGGTGTTCTGCTGTGTCACCGGCCGCCTGCAGACGGTCGACCTCAACACCGAGGCGTACTACGCCATCGCCGACCGCGCGGACCTCAGCTACGAGGAGAAGCTCGCGGGCTACCGCAAGCTCGCCGACAAGCAGCTCGACATCGAGCGCTATCGCGACTTCTGCGCACAGCACCTCGCGCACATCGACGAGCTGTCAGTGGCGTGGGTGGAGAGCGCGGACTTCGACCGGATCATCGTCGAGACCGTCCGCAACACGTTCCCGGCGCACGAGCACGAACAGTTCATCGCCCATTTTCGCGGGCTCATGGCGGCGTGGGCTCATGACCAGCGCGCAGCGGCAGCGTAGAGTGGATCGCCCATGACCCACATCGAGTTCGTCTCCAGTCCCAGGCCGACCGTGGGCGTGGAGATGGAGCTGGAGCTCATCAACCGCGACACGCGTGAGCTGGTGAGCGGGGCCCACGAGATCCTCGGCGAGATGAACGCCGGGCACGGTGAGGCGGGCCATCCCAAGGCCAAGAAGGAGCTGCTCCAGTCGACGGTTGAGATCATCACGGGCATCTGCGAGACGGCGGCGGAGATAAAGGCGGACCTGGCCGCGACCATGGCCGAGCTTCGCGAGCGCACCGAGCCGCGCAACCTCGAGCTGATTTGCTCGGGAACACATCCCTTCAGCGACCCGGCCCTCCAGGAGATCAGCCCCGACCCGCGCTACCTGCGCCTCGTCAGTGACATGCAGTGGCCTGCGAGGCAGATGCAGATCTTCGGCATTCACGTGCACGTCGGGGTTCGCAGTGGCGAGAAGGCGATCGCGATGGTCAACGCGCTCTCCGCGTACATCCCGCACTTCCTCGCGCTCTCGGCGTCAAGCCCGTACTGGATGGCCCACGACACGGGCATGGCTTCCTGGCGTTCGAAGGTCTTCGAGGGCCTGCCCACCGCGGGTCCTCCGTGGATCCTGAGCGGCTGGCCGCAGTTCGAGCAGCTGATGGACACGCTCATCTCGTCGCACACCATCAAGACGATTCGCGAGGTGTGGTGGGACATCCGTCCGCACCCCGGCTTCGGCACTGTCGAGATTCGTGTTTGCGACGGCATCCCCACACTGCGCGAGGTGGGAGTCGTCGCGGCGCTGAGCCAGTGCCTCGTGCACCAGTTCGATACCATGATCGACCGCGGCTACACGCTGCCGACGCCACGCGCGTGGTTGGTCCGGGAGAACAAGTGGCGTGCGGCCCGGCACGGCCTCGACGCATCGATCATCGTCGACGAGGGCGGCACGACCGTGCCGCTCCGCCAGGCGCTTCGCGAGCTCGTCGAGGATCTCACGCCGATTGCGACGCGGCTCGATTGCACGAATGAGTTGCGTGGCGCCCTCGACATCATGGAGCGAGGCTCGAGCTACATCCGCCAGCGCGAGGTCGTCGAGGCCGGCGGCTCGCTCGTCGATGTCGTCGACAGCCTGATCGCCGAGCTGCATGCGGACATGCCGGCCCCGCGCTCCGCGGTGCTGGAGAAGCTAGGCAAGCAGGCCGTCGGCGCCGCGGACTGAGCGTCGCGCGTTCGCGGAATGCGTCAGTACGCGTAGAGCTGGAGCTCGGTCGCGAAACGATCCGCGATCTCGATGCACGAGCCCAAGTCGGGGTGTCTCACGATGACCATTCCATCGGAGATGAGCGTCATCATCCAGTCGCGACGTGGCGCTCCGATGGGAAGCAGATCGATCGAGCACACCCACTCGTCGTAATCCGAGAGCAGTCGGGACAACCCTTCGATGTGCGTGATCCTGCCGTGTCCCTGCGCGCGCTTGAAGATTGAGGCTGCGTTGTAGCGGCGCTCGATCGGCTCTGACAAGTGTCCGTGGACGAGTGCCTCGGCCCATTGCTGAAACAGGTCGAGGTCGTTGGCGAAATTCATCACGTCCACCGTGCGAGCGCCCGGCGGGCGTGCGCCGATCTCGCCGAAGACCACCTCGCCATTGTCGCGCCGGTACCACTCCATGTGTGTGAACCCGTCGCGAAATCCGAGCGCGCGCAATACGTCGCGACCCATGGCGCGGCCGCTCGAGAGCTCGGGCGCGTCGATGTCGCGCACCACCATCGTCACCGGGCTGATCCACTCGAGCTGGCGAGCGATCAACGGCCGCGGGCGGTACCAGGCGACGTTGTCGAAGAGCACCTCGCCGCCGGCGCAGATGGTGTCGTAGGTGTACTCGGATGCCTCGACGAACTCCTCGACGCTCACCTCGTCGACCCAGACGAGCTTGGGGATCACGCTGTCGAGCACAACTTCGCTATCGACACGGTAGGTATCGGCTGACCCTGCGCCGGAAATCGGCTTGACGATGATCGGATAGCCGATGCGCTCCGCCGCGTTGCGAACCTCCGTCGCGGTGGTGCAGCGGTAGTGGTGCGGCGTGCGGATCCCGGCGGCGTCGAGCACCTGCTTCATGCGCTCCTTGTCGCGAAAGGGGATCGTCTGCTCGACAGTCATCCCGGGAACGCCGAGTGCCTCGCGGATCCGCGCCGCGAGCACCATCGTCGGCTCCCAGAGCGAGGCGACGTGGTCGATGTGGATCCCGGCCGCGCGCTGCACGACCTCGTGCACGATCGCGTCCTCATATGCAAATGACGGGATCTGCCAGTAGGCGGCGAGGTTGTCGCGGGCCATGTCCGGAAGTGCCGAGACGTGCTGGTCGCCCGCGCCGATGACCTGCGCGCCTGCGCGCGCAAGCCCGCGTGCGAAGAAGGGCATCTCCGCCGGGTAACCGGGCGAGATCATGAGCACGGCTGCGGTCACGACGCGCCTCCGAGCTCGACACGAGCCACCTCGACCACGCGGCGTAGCCCTGCCTCGACGACAAGAGTCTCCGGATGACGGAGGATCACGTGCCCCTCGCCCTCGTACGTGCCGGACGATTGCTGGCCCTCGTGCGGCAGATGGGCCTCGACGACCAGGTCGCCGAGCTCGCGCTGGAGGATGTCGAGCCCGTGGACGCTGACGACCGGGCCGTTGCCCTGGCCGCGCAGATACGCGGCCCCGACGGCATAACGGCGTTCGGGCGGCGAGAACTCGTCGAAGATCTCAAGACCCGCCCATGCCGCGTACATGTCGACGTCATGCGCATACGAGAGCAGGGAGGTGAATTGCGCGCCCGGCGGACGCGCCGCCACCTCGCTGATGGCGATCTCGCCATTCGGCCGCTGGAACCATTCCATGTGGGTGAGACCGGTGCGCAGACCGAGCGCGCGCAGGCCTCTGACCGCGTCGAGGCGGATGGGATCGAACTCGGGACCCGATACGTCACGCGGGAGCAGCACCGCCCATTGGATCCATGGGTTCTCGAGCACCTCGAGGGGAGTGGGGAGGTAGCGAGAGATGGAGTGCCAGACCAGCTCGCCGTTCATGAGCACGCTGTCGAAGCTGTGCTCGGCGCCGACCACCATCTGCTCGAGCAGCACCGGGCTGACAACACCGGGCGGATCAGCCTGCAGCCAGGTCTCGAGCTGCGTGTCATTGTCGAGCCGGAAGGTGGAGCGCGCGCCCGCGCCGGCAGGAGGTTTCGCGACCAGCGGATAGCCCAGCTCGGCGGCCGCCGAATGAGCGTCGGCGGCCGAGTGCACAAGGCGGTGCCGCGCGCAGGGCACGCCGTTGGCCTCGAACACGGTCTTCATGCGCGCCTTGTCGCGGAAGTTGTGCGCCACCTCGGCACCCATGCCCGGGATGCCGAGCGCGTCGCGCACCTCGCCGAGCGGGACCTGCAACTGTTCGAGCATGCCGACCAGGCAATCGACGCTGCCGAGGTGATGCGCCATGACCCGGGTCGCGTCGGCGATCTGCTTCGCGTCGGTGCCGTCCAGGACGCGGTAATGACCGGCGAGTGCGGAGCGGACCTCGTCGGGAAGCTTGTCCTCGGGGTCCTGGCTGATCAGCCCGAGACGGACGTCCGGCAGCGATGCCGCTGCGGCCACGAACCGCACCGTGGCCGGAAGCAGAAAGGGTGCAACGAAGACCGCGTTCGCCATGGAGTTCTGGCGAGTGTAGTCAGGCGGGGAGGGGCGGGTCGGGACCCACCGGTTAGGATCTGCGCGTGAACGTCATCTTTGTGGAGCCCGCCTTCCCCCCGAATCAGCGCGAGTTCGTGCGCGGTCTCGCCGAGGCGGGCGCGAATGTGATCGGCATCGGCGAGCGCCCGGCAGACTGGCTCGACGCCGACCTGCGCGGCTGGATGCTGCACTACGAGCAGATCCCGAACGTCACCGATGTTGGTGCGCTCATCGAAGCGGTGCGCTTCGCCCAGAGCAAGGTCTGGGTCGATGCGCTCGAGTCGACGATCGAGTCGCACACCATGGCCGCGGCCCAGGCTCGCGAAGCCTGCGGTATCCCGGGGACATCAGTGCGCACGGCGTACCTCTGCCGCGACAAGCCGGCGATGAAGGAGGCGCTGCGCGCCGTCGGGATCCGCACCGCGCAGTCGACCGGAGCCACGAGCGCCGCGGAGGTCCGAGCCTTCGCCGCGCAGGTCGGTTACCCGGTCATCCTCAAGCCTCGCGCCGCCGCGGGTGCGTCAGGGACGGTGCGCGTCGATTCGGATCCAGAGCTCGACCGTGCACTCGCCGACCTCGGCCAGTCCGGCGCCACGGACATCGCCGTCGAGGAGTTCGTCGAGGGCCACGAGGGCTTCTACGACACGATCAGCATCGACGGCCACCCCGTCTACGACTTCATCTCCCACTACTACCCGAACGTCCTCGAGGCGATGCGCAAGCGCTGGATCAGCCCGCAGTTCATCTGCACCAACCGGATCGATTCTGCCGAGGACTACGCCGAGGTGCGCGACATCGGCTTGCGGGCAATCCAGGCGTTGGGCATTGGAACCTCGGCGACGCATATGGAGTGGTTCTTCGGACCTAAGGGGCTGCTCTTCAGCGAGATCGGCTGCCGCCCGCCCGGAGTGCGCGCGTGGGATCTCTACGCCGCGGGCAACGACATCGACATCTACCGTGAATGGGCGAACGCGATCGTGCATCACGGAGTCGAGCGGCCGCTCTCCCGGCGCCGCGCCGCAGGGATCGTCGCGCTGCGTCCGGACCGCGACGGTGTCATCAGCCGCTACGACGGCGTCGAGGAGGTGCAGCGCCAGTTCGGTGAGTGGATCCTCGACAGCTACCTTCCGCCCGACGGCACGCCGACGCAGCCCGTCGAAGCCGGCTACATGGCGAACGCGTGGATTCGCCTGGCACACCCGGACTACGACACCACCCACCACATGCTCAACCTCGTCGGCGAGACGGTTCGCGTGCACGCCTCGTGAGGCAGGTGACCCTGCTCGGGCCGCTCGACGGGGTCGATCTCGGGGCGGAGGTCGCTGCATTCGGCGTCGACGGCCCGGTTGCGCTCGTCACCGCCGGCTGGGAGGAGGGCGAGCGCAATGACGCCGATGTCGATCGACGTCTCGGCGGCGGGTCGCGCAATCTCAACCTCTACGGACGCCGCCTCGATGTGCTCGAGAGTGATCCGGACTATGCTGATGCCGAGCGGCTCCTGCGCACGCAACTGGATGAGTTGCGCGACCTGTACCTGCTCCGGTTGCGCCACGCGTTGGCGGGGGTGGAGGTGATCCGGCGACGCTTCGCCGGAGAGGAGCGTCGCCCAGGACCGGAGCTCGACGGGGCGATCGATGCGGTCCGGACGCTCGACGAGACCCACGCCACGGCGATCGCTTCGGCCTATGAGCGTTTCTACACGCAGAACCCGCCTCACTCGCGCCCGAGCATCGGCCGGCACCGTGAGGAAGTGGCCGACATCGTCGCCGGATGCGCGGCGATCGCCATCGCCGGAGGGCATGTGGGCGTGCTCAACGACTGCCTGCATCTCTGCAACCTCGCAGCGCTCGTCGAGGAGCGACCGCTGCTCGCCTGGTCATCCGGCTGCATGGCCGTTACCGAGCGAATCGTGGTGATCGACGACGATGACCCCGCCGGTCGCCCGGACGAGATCTACGACATCGGCATCGGCGTCGCGCGCGGCATGGTCGCGCTGCCCGCCGCTATGCCGCGTCTGCACGCGCATGACCCGGATCGCCTCGCACTGCTGGCGCGGCGCTGTGCGCCAAGCATCTGCGTGCTGCTCGACGCCGGTGACCGCCTGGAATTGCAGTCCGGAAGTCCTGCCGATCTCGGCATGGTTGGGGTTGTGGCGGAGGATGGCCAGGTGCTTCGAGGGGCACACGCGGCCTGATCGTGACTCCCGGTCCCGCCCGCAGCCCGCGGGCACTCACCCGCCTGCGCAGCGAGGGCAGATCCCCCGAGGCGATCGATCAGCTTTTGCGCGAGCAGCGGATACCGCTTGTCGAAGGGACCACCTGCACCTTCCTGTGGCGGGGCGATGCGGACTGGGTGGCGATCGAGCATCGCATGCTCGAGTTGCCGATGCCGCTGCCACTCCGGCGTCTGAAGGGGACCGACCTCTGGTACGCCAGCGTCGAGCTGCCGCGGGGTTCGCGCATCCAGTACCGGATTCTGGTGCGCCAGGGCGACAACACCGAGAGCATGGACGACCCGCTCAACCCTCGGGTGGTGGGCGATGCGATCGGATCGCAGTCCGTGCTCGAGGCCGACGGCTATGTCACACCCGACTGGACGTATCCCGATCCGGCGGCGGTGTCCGGCGATCTGGTCGACCTGCGCATCCCCAGCCGGGCGCTGCGGCGCGAAGCCCACGTGACCCTGTACATCCCCTCACGGATGCGCCGCGACCGCCGCATGCCGCTGCTCGTGGTGCACGACGGTGGTGATTTCCTGCACTACT
>Ga0182015_10001664_pt1 | contig 28784 bp, 27 predicted proteins | sample 712P3MmetaG_FD_120478 | JGI IMG/M metagenome (GOLD analysis project Ga0182015, IMG submission 120478) | Permafrost microbial communities from Stordalen Mire, Sweden - 712P3M metaG | ecosystem: Environmental > Terrestrial > Soil > Wetlands > Permafrost | place: Sweden: Stordalen | collected... | reverse complement strand
GGACCACGGCTCGCGCCGCGGCCTGCTCATGCTGGTCAGCAAGCGGCGTCGCTTGCTCGACTACCTCAAGAGATACGATTCCGAGCGCTATAAGACGGTCATTGGGAAACTCGGCATCCGCAAATAGCCTGGTTTCGGAGGCCGGAATGTTTCCGCGATTCCTCCGGGATATCTCTAAGAACACCGCCTTCGTCTCGAAGCCGGTACAGCATTGAGCCAACTCCAGCGTGCGTGGTCGAGGCGTATTTTTCGGGACCCAAGCTCTCATTGGCACCCGCTCATCGGAACTCGCTCATCGGCATTCGTTAACCATGGCCTACGCGCCTTTCCATCCCCGCAAATTGCCACGCCAGCCGGAAGGCGCGACCGCGCTCCTGATCAAGATAACTAAGGATGAATATGAAACCAGAAGTTAGTGCAGTAATAGTCGACCTCGCCGGCGGAAAACAACTCACATTCGAAACAGGAAAATTAGCCAAGCAAGCCCACGGAGCGGCTGTGGTCCGCATGGGCGATAACGTTGTGCTCGCCACTGCCGTGGCCAACGCCGATCCCCGCGAGGGCATCGATTTCTTCCCCCTCACCGTGGATTACCGCGAGTACACCTACGCCGGTGGACGCTTTCCCGGCGGCTTCATCAAGCGCGAAGGCCGCATGAGCGAACGCGAAGTGCTCACCAGCCGCCAGATCGATCGGCCCGTGCGGCCGATGTTTGCAGAAGGATTCAAGTGCGAGACCCAAGTCATCGCCTTCGTGCTCTCCGCCGACACGAATAACGATCCGGATGTTCTCGGAATTAACGGGGCATCTGCCGCGCTCACGCTTTCCGATATTCCGTTTCTTGGCCCGATCGGAGCGGTGCGCGTTGGGCAGCTTAATGGCCAGTTCGTGATCAATCCCACCTACGATGAGATGCGCGAGAGCGCGGTGAATATCATGATCGTCGGCACGGCCGATGGCATCGTGATGATCGAGTCGGGCGCGAAGGAAGTCAGCGAAGAAGTTGTCGTTGACGCGATCGAGTTCGGTCACACCGAAATCAAAAAGATTTGCGCCGCCATCAACGATCTGCGCAACCGGGCCGGCAGGAAAAAACGCGAAGTCACGCCGCCGGAATTCGACCAGAAGTATTACGACGCGCTGAAAAAGAAAGTCGGCGCGGAGCTCTCAGACGCGCTCGACACCCAAAAACATCCGAAGGCCGAAAGCTACACGTTAGTAAAAGACATCAAGAAGAAGCTGCAAGCTGAAATTCCAGAGGACGACGAGAAAGCCCTCGCGAAATTGAAACAGTATTACGAAACGTTGCGCGAGCGAATCTTCCGCGAAGAAGTGCTGGAGAAGAAACGCCGTCCCGATGCCCGCGCCTTCGACGAAGTCCGCGAAATCTGGATCGAAGCAGGAGTGTTACCCCGAACCCACGGCAGCGCCATCTTCACCCGTGGTGAAACGCAAGCGCTGGTAACGACCACACTCGGCACCAGCGACGACATGCAGCGCCTGGAAGGCTTCGAAGGCGAAGCCAAAAAACGCTTCATGCTGCATTACAACTTCCCGCCGTTTTCGGTGGGGGAAGTGGCGTTCTTGCGCGGGGCCGGTCGGCGGGAGATTGGACACGGGGCTCTGGCGGAGCGCGCGGTGTCGGCGGTGCTGCCTTCGGAGGAGTCGTGGCCTTACGCGATGCGCGTGGTGTCCGACATTCTGGAATCGAATGGATCGTCATCGATGGCGACGGTTTGCGGAGCTTCGCTTTCGCTGATGGATGCGGGAGTTCCGCTGAAGGCTCCGGTGGCCGGAGTTGCGATGGGGCTGGTGAAGGAAGGCGAGCAGTATGCCATTCTCACCGACATTGCGGGCGCAGAAGATCATTACGGCGACATGGATTTCAAAGTTGCCGGAACCAAAGACGGGATCACTGCGCTGCAGATGGATATTAAGGTTGCGGGCATCACTTCGCAGATTATGCGGGAGGCGCTAGCGCAGGCGAAGCGCGGGCGGTTGCATATTCTCGGCAAGATGGAAGAAGTGATTACTGCCGGGCGCGAGAAGATTTCTGATTTCGCTCCGCGCTTCTACACCGTGCAGATTCCGGTCGACAAGATTCGCGATCTGATTGGGCCGGGCGGCAAGATGATTCGCAGCATCGTGGAACAAACCGGGGTCAAGATCGATGTGGAAGACTCCGGGTTGGTGAAAGTTGCGTCGAGCGATCAGGCGTCGGCGGCGAAGGCGCTGCAGATTATCGGCGATCTTACCGCGACCGCGGAAGTTGGGAAAACATACTTGGGAAAGGTGACGCGGCTGGCGGATTTCGGCGCATTTGTCGAAATCATTCCGGGCACCGATGGGTTGCTGCACATCAGCGAAGTGGCGGAGCATCGCATTGCCGATGTCCGCGACGAGCTGAAGGAAGGCGATCAGGTGCTGGTGAAGGTGCTGGCGGTGGAGGGCAATCGCATCCGGCTATCGCGCAAAGCGATTTTGAAGGAGCAGCGGGCGAAGATGGGCGGCGGCGATGGTGCAGCGCCTATGGACGGCGCAGGCGCTGGCGGCGGCGAGGGCGAAGCAGTTCCCGCTCCCGTGCTAACCGGATCGATGGTGATCGAAGGCGGTGGCGATTTCCCCGATGATGAACCGAACTTTAACCGCGAAGGCGGACCGGCACCGGTTGGTGGCAGCGATCGTCCTCATGGAGATCGGCCTCCTCACGCTGGCGACCGCGGCGGACGCGGTGGACGTCCTGGTGGCGGCGGACGGGATCGTGGTCGCGGTGGGCGCGGTGGAAGGCCCGGTGGCGGTGGACGAGATCGGGGACGCGGCGGGCCGGGCGGCGGAAGACACTAGAACTGCTTTGCCACGGATGCGCACGGATAAAACAGAAAAATAAAGCATCAGGGTCACGGCGTGAGTCGTGGCCCTTTCGTTTTCGTCGGAGGCCACGTTGTGCCGCAGTTGGAGAGCTTAAGGCGAGTTGTATGGGTCCTTCGTCGAGAGTCGCTCGCGCTTGCGAGCAACTTCGCTTCCTCAGGATGACAAATCAAGGTCGAAGGCAGCGGACCGGAATGTACTGCCTGTTAGGAGGAGCAATGTACGAAGTGGTGCTGAAACGGTTCGAACATCCAGATGAAGTGCGAACTTTTGAAAAAGGGAAGTTTGAAGTGGTGCATGTTGGCGGGATGACGATTGGACGGGCGACCTACCAGCCGGGATGGAGGTGGTCGGAGCATGTGGGGAAGGCCGCCGGGGCGAAGAGTTGCTTGGTGGAGCACGTTGGACTGGTAGTGTCGGGGCGGGCGACGGCGGCGAGGGACGATGGCCGCGTGATTGAAATGAAAGCGGGGGATGTCTTTTATATTGCACCGGGACACGACAGTTGGGTCGTTGGCGATGAGCCTTATGTATCGCTGCACTTTCTGGGTGCGGAACTGTATGCGCAACAAAAAAAGTGAGCGAGCAGAAACTGCTCTCTCGCGTGTACGGCGAGCGAAATGGGCTCACTAAGCCGCTACGGCGTTTCTTGTATTTGTGGGGCGGGGGTTCCGTAGAGCGGGACGCGACAAGTACATGCTCCAGGATGCTGCCTCGGGAAAAAGTTACGACATTGACCATCAAGATCAGGTGAAACAGTATGAAGGGAAGAAAGTTCGCGTGCATGGAACTCTGGATGCGAGCGCCAATATGATTCACCTGCAATGAGTTGATCTCGAATCACTGGAGAAGAGCGAAGAAGGCCGCGACGGAATTCGCGGCCTTTTTCATGAGGGTCACTTCTTGATGCGTTCCGCGAGCGTTACAACCCAGCCTTCGGGATCTTCGAAGGCGAATTCGCGCATGCCGTAGATCTGATCTTTCATCGGCATCGTGATCTTTGCGCCATGCTGCTGCACTCTCTTGAAGAGATCTTCGATCCCCTCCACTTCAATAAACAGAGTGAGGCTGCCACCGATGGGCTTGGCGCCAAGCGCGGGATAGTCTTCGGAGACGGCTTTGTGGTCGTTGAAAAAAATCTCTACGCCGTCCGAGATCACCGAGCCGAAGACGTAAGGTGGCGCGTCAGGGACGGCGAAGCCGCGCTGAAAGCCCAGCGCCCCCGGAATCCAGCGCTCGAAAATCATCGAGCGCTGGATTCCGAGGCCCAGTTCCTCTCCACCCGTTGTAAAGGATGTCTAGGGACAAAATGTAAAGGATGTCCCGGGACTTTACAGAGGATGCAAGGGTGGGCTTCCCGCCGGTGGTGGGCGAACCTGAGAGGTGGGAGCTTACCCGCACATCAGGCAGCGGTTTGCCGGTAAGCAAGGGCTGGCATTGGGCGCGAATCCTTTAAAGCAATGCGGTCAGTTGATCTCACCTTAAGTTTGCTGTGGCCGGGTTTAGCAGCGCGTTCGCGCATTCGGTCACCTCAGCTATCGAAAGCGGCAACCCGCGTTTGCAGTTGCGAAAACGAGAGTGCAGATTGGACTCCACCGAGATAGGGTGCAAGGGCGGCAATGGCTTCGGCGGCGGCGATTTCCGGAGCCGGATGGCCGCCGTGGATCGCCAGCCAAAGAGCGATGATCCAGGCAGCGTCCAATTCGTAGGCGAGAGCAACTTCCGGGATGGGCATGGGCGTTTCTCCTATCCGATAGTGCGCGAGCATTGGAAAACGTTTCGCATTGCTATAGTGAGCATCATGTCGGAGGACGGTCGATGACAAAGGACGCGAGGTATTGGATTGAGAAGCTAAGGCTGGAGGGGCATCCAGAGGGCGGGTATTACCGGCAGACGTATAAGGCCGACTTGGTTCTGACGAAAGAGAGTTTGCCGCGGGAGTTCGCGGGAGCGCGGGCGGCTTCCACGGCTATTTATTTTCTGCTCGAGGGACAGAATTTTTCGGCATTCCATCGCTTGCGATCCGATGAGATGTGGCATTTCTATCTGGGAGCAACGGTTTCTGTTCATGCGATCGACAAGGATGGGCGGTATTCGGAGATTTTGCTCGGGAGAGATCCAGAAGCGGGTGAAGTGTTGCAGGCGGTGGTGGAGGCGGGATGTTGGTTTGCGTCGCACGTACAGGATGGGAAAGGGTTTGCGCTAGTGGGGTGCACGGTGGCGCCGGGATTTGATTTTGAGGATTTTGAGATGGCAAAGCGGGAAAAGTCGGTGCGGGCTTATCCGCAGCATCGGGAAGTGATTGAGAAGTTGACACGCGAGTGAAGGTTGCAACTCCGAGCAGGACGACCACGGGGCCGAAGCCCCCTCTTAGCTCAGTGCACTGACGCGGCCCATTCGGCTTCGCTCAGGGCAGGCCGCCGAAGCGCCGCTCTTCCACGGTGATACCTAGGTTCGGGATTTCTTACAGCAGCCTTCTAAGCTCTGGCGGGCGCGGCTTTCTTGGGGAACATTTCGCCGATGCGGCGGATTTGTGCGCCAACGCCGCGCAGCTTTTCTTCGATGTGCTCGTAGCCGCGATCGATGTGGTAGACGCGGTCGATGATGGTCTCGCCGTCTGCGACCAGGGCGGCGAGGACGAGCGAGGCGGAGGCGCGGAGGTCAGAGGCGAGGACGGCGGCGGCGCTGAGTGGAGTCTTGCCACGGACGACGGCGCGGCGGCCTTCGATCTTTATGTTCGCACCCATGCGGACTAATTCCTGCGCGTGCATGAAACGGTTCTCGAAAATGTTTTCGGTGATGACGGACGCTCCTTCGGCTTGCGTAGCCAGCGCCATGAATTGCGCTTGCATGTCGGTGGGAAAGCCGGGGAATTCTTCGGTGGAAATGTCGGAGGCGGTGAAAGGGTTGTCGCCCATGACGCGGACGGAATCGGCGGTGGACTTGGTTTTCACGCCGACTTCCTTCAGTTTGCTGAGCACGGCACCGAGGTGGGCGGGATCGCATCCGACGATGTTGAGATCGCCGCCGGTCATGGCGCCGGCGATTAGGAAGGTGCCGGCCTCGATGCGGTCAGGGATGATGCGGTGCTTCGTGCCTTTGAGGCTGCTCACACCTTTCACGCGAATTGTGGGAGTGCCGGCGCCTTCTATCTTCGCGCCCATCTTGTTGAGCAAGGCAGCAAGATCGGCGACTTCGGGTTCGCGGGCGCAATTCTGCAGAATGGTTTCGCCTTCGGCGAGGGAGGCGGCCATGAGCAAGTCTTCGGTGCCGGTTACGGTGATTTTATCGAAAACTATTTCTGTGCCTTTGAGCCGATTCGCGCTGGCTTCGACGTAGCCGTGGTCTTGTGTGATTTTTGCGCCGAGCTGCTCGAGTCCCTTGATGTGCATGTCGATGGGACGGCTTCCGATAGCGCAGCCTCCGGGGAGCGAGACGCGGGCGCGGCCGCAGCGGGCGACCAGCGGTCCGAGGACGAGCGTGGAGGAGCGCATGGTCTTGACCAGTTCGTAAGAAGCCTCGGGGGTGGTGAGATTTTTGCAATGGAGAGTGGTGCGGTGTTGGGCGCGTCCGTAGCCGAGTTCGACATCGGCTCCCATGGCGGCGAGCAGGTTGCGGGTGGTTTGAATGTCGCGCACCTGCGGAATGTTTTCGAGGATGACGGGTTCGTCGGTGAGGAGGGCGGCGGCCATGCAGGGAAGCGCGGCGTTTTTTGCGCCGCTGACACGCACCGTGCCGAGCAGCGGCTCGCCGCCGCGGATGACGAGTTTATCCATGAAGATGAGTCCTTGGTGAAAATACATTCTAGCGGGGAACGGCGGGGAGGGTGGGTAATCGGGAGGGCACGGCCTAGTGGGGATGATTTAAGACGGCTACAGCAGGTTCCTCACCGGGCTTGGCGCCCGGTTCGGAATGACAATGGCGTTCGGCTGGTCGACGCTGACTTCCGAAACGCGTTGCGGAGCTGGCGGCGGCGCGGTACTTGTAGGGATCCTTCGACTTCGTCTGGCGATTCGCTTCGCGGATCGCCAGACTGCGCTCAGGATGACAGGGTCAGGGAACGAAGCTAGTCTTTTTTCTTTAGAACGTCCTGCGGAAGAGCCAGAACAAAAATCCTGACAGCATCATAGCTACGGGCAACGTTAGTACCCAGGCCAGAGCCAGGTTGCGGACGGTGGACCATTGGATGCCGGAGTGGTTGGCGGCCATGGTGCCGGCGATGCCGGAGGAGAGGACGTGGGTGGTGCTGACGGGGAGACCGAATCCGTCCGCGGCGCCGATGGTGGCCATGGCCGTGATCTCGGCGACTGCGCCCTGAGCGTAGGTGAGGTGGCTCTTGCCGATTTTTTCGCCGACCGTTACGACGATGCGCTTCCAGCCGACCATGGTGCCTAGGCCGAGCGCCATGGCTACGGCGACCTTTACCCAGAGGGGGATGAAGCGGGTGGAGTGGTCGATGTGCTTTTTGTAGTTGGCGAGGACGGCGGTTTCGGAGGCGGTGAAAGTCGGGTTGTGACTCTTTTGCATCAGGCGGATGGCTTCGCTGATGAGATACATGTCATTGCGGAAGTTGCGGACCTGGTCGTTGGGAATGTTCTTCATCTCTTTGTAGAGAGCGGTTTCGTTGCCGATGTCGCTGACCAGGGTGCGCAGAGCGAGCATGGTGTTGGGCGTGAAATCCTTGTCGCGAATGTAATTGGTGACGTCGTCGTGAGCGTCGCCGACGGCGGCGTTGGGGCTGACATATTTGCTGAGGACGTCGGCGGCCTCGTGGGAGACGGCGATGAAATCCTGCGAGTCCTGGTAGGTGACGGCGTGGTTTAGAGCGTAGGCGGTGGGGACGGTGCCAATGAGAATCAGCATGATGAGGCCCATGCCTTTTTGTCCGTCATTGGAGCCGTGGAAAAAGCTGACGCCGGTGCAGGTGAGGACGAGCAGGCAGCGAATGTAGAACGGCGGCGGGGCGGCGCCTTCCGGGGCCGTATAAAGTTTGGGATCTTTGATGAGGGCCTTGGCAAGGAGCAGGAGCAGTCCGGCGCAGCAGAAGCCGACGATCGGCGAGAGCAGCAGGGATTTCCCGATGTTGGCGGCTTGACCCCAGTCGACGCCGCTGGTGCCGGTTCTGGCGTTCATGAGTTGATTGGCGATGCCGACGCCGATCACGGAGCCGATCAGTGTGTGGGAACTGGAGGCGGGCAGGCCGAAATACCACGTGCCGAGGTTCCAGATGATGGCGGCGACGAGAAGCGCGAAGACCATCGCGAATCCGGCTTTGCTGCCGACTTGCAGGATCAGCTCAACCGGCAGGAGCGAGACTATGGCGAAGGCGACCAGGCCACTGGAGGCGAGTACGCCGAGGAAATTCCAGAAGCCGGACCAAACGACGGCGATGTGCGGCTCAAGCGAGTGAGTGTAAATGACCGTGGCCACGGCGTTGGCGGTGTCGTGGAATCCGTTAACGAACTCGAAGCCGAGCGCCACCAGCAGGGCGACTCCCAGCAATACGAAGGGCAGGATGGATTCGTTGTGCACGAAGGAAAGATCATGCAGCAGGCTGGAGCCGGCGTAGCCGACCCCGATAACCAACACGACGCCGAAAACCAGCATGCCGATTTTGCCGGGGGAGCGCCGCGAGAGTTTCTGGTCGAGTACGCTGGTTGATGCAGTAGCCATGGTTATTCCTTAGAGGGCAAATGAAAAACTGCTGGAGCGCCAGAGGACGCACTATACGAAATGATTGTTACGGGAGTGTGAAAGCTGTAGCTGCGGCGAAATACTTGCCGGCGGAGTTTGAGATTAACTTTTGTGGAAACGGAAGGGAGCGCCGCTACATCCAAGCAAAACAGGTTAAGGAGGGACTACATGGCTAAAGTGAGATTGGCATTGCTGGCGCGGGTTGAGGCCAAGCCAGGCAAGGAAGCGGAAGTGGAAAATTTCCTGCGGAGCGCGCTTTCCATCGTGGAAGACGAGCCGGAGACGCTGGAATGGTTCGCAATCAAGATGGGACCGTCAACCTTTGGGATCTTCGACGTGTTCAAGGACGAAGCGGGACGGCAGGCGCATTTGAACGGGCGCGTGGCTGCCGGATTGATGGCTAACGCTGGAACACTCCTGGCCAAGGCTCCATTGATTGAAAAGTGCGAAGTGCTGGGAGTGAAGGCAGCGAAATAAAGACAAAGATTCGATCTTATCGATACGAAGATTGTTCTCAACCCTGCCATGGGCAGTAGCAGCTAAGTAACAGATGCCAATAATAATCCCGCAGCAGCGCGCCAAGTCGCGTTCTGCAAACAATGGAGGAGTAAACATGGCAGGCGATACGGAGAAAGATAAGCAGCACAGCGGCCAGTATGGCCAGGGAAGCCAACAGAGCGGTCAACCGGGCCAGCACGGCCAGGGTCAGAAGAGCGGCCAGCCTGGGCAAAGTGGGCAGTCCGGACAAACCGGCCAACAGCAGAAGGGAAATGTTGACCCCAACCGAAAGAATCCTTCTCAGGACGATGAGCAGGAAGAGAACGACCGTCAGCGACGCGCTTCCTAGTTATTTCGGAAGCACTGATTTTAAAGAGCTCCAGCCGGTCGGCTGGGGCTCTTTAGCTTTTGGCCTCGTTTCGGTCCGCTACAAGTCTGACCGGTCCAAATGGTTCTTTCCCGAGATTAAGAGAGCCAACATTAAGGTGCTTCGGGTATTGCGTGGCATTGTTTACAATAGAAGATTCGTCTGCCTGCGCGGGGAAATCCCTGCGCTGGGATGAACTCGTTGTGGAACAATCCGATCACAAATTCGACGCCTTCCCCCGCGTGCCGCCTATCGTGTACTGGCGCGTGGAGGGGAGCCTGCTCGACCTCACGGTGGTGCAGCCGGTGGCGTTCTTTACCTGGAACGCGCAGACCTTCTCGGAGCGCTTCCGGCGGCGCGGTCTGATTTTCGTGATGGCGGCGTTGCGTCCGTTCCTTTATTCCACCAATCGGAAATTCGCTACGCGCGTGGTCCACACAGCGTTGCGAGGAGTGACCCGGGACCGGCTGGATCTGCTGGGCGAAGAGTATTTCCAATACAAGTTGAAGCCGCAATTGAAGGCGCGCGGAGTGGAGCGCGTGCAGGAACTGGTGCGCACGGGAGCGGATGTGATTCTGGTCAGCCAGGGCCTAGAACACGTGATGAAGCCGCTGGCGCAGCATCTGGGAGTGAAGCGGGTTGTGGCCAACCGATTGGAATTTCGCGATGGCGTGGCGACGGGACGGCTGCTGGAACCGGTGATCCGGCCGCGGGGAGCGTTTGCGCGGGTGCAGGACCAAGCTCCGGACGGGCGGCGGGCGCCGAAGACCCTGGCGCGGCAACTGGACATTAGCTTGGAGGAGTTGAAGGCTGCAGCGATTCCGTCAGGGCGGGAGTCGACGGTGCGGGAGCGTCCGATTGTGCATTTTGAAGGGCGGCAGCAAGCACCGGGATTCTCCGTGAGGCGCTCGCTGGCAGGGAAGCATGTGATGTTGATCGGCGTGACTGGGTTTATTGGCAAGGTCTGGCTGGCGAACACGCTGATGGATTTGCCGAAGATCGGGCGAATTTATCTGCTGATCCGCGAGCAGAAGTCGAATCCGGCACAGCGGCGGTTTGAAAAGATCGTAGAAGAGTCGCCGGTGTTTGATCCGCTCTTTGAAAAATACGGCGCAGGGCTTGCAGAATACCTCCGTGAAAAAGTGGAGGTGGTTGAGGGAGACGTCACGGGTGAGGGACTGGGGCTGGACGCAGAAGTTGCGAGGCGGCTGCAGAAGAATCTGGATCTGATGGTGAATAGTTCGGGATTGACGGACTTTAATCCCGACCTACGGGATGCGCTGGCGACCAATACCGACGCGGCGATGAACATCCTGCAATTTCTGCGGGGAACGGATCACGCGGGATTGCTGCACCTCTCTACATGTTATGTGGCGGGGGAACGCGACGGACGGGTGACGGAGAAGCTGATTCCCAATTACACGCCACATCATGTGGCGAACTTTGACGCGGAGCAGGAATGGCGGTCGCTGCACGAAAACATCGCGAAGGCGGAGGCGCAGGCTGAGGGCGAGGAAGTTACGGCGGGGCTGAGGTCGCAGTCACTGGCGAAGGAGCATGCGGCGAAAGGGCTGCAAGGCGCGGCACTGGAGAATCAGATTCGAAAGAATCGCATCCGGTGGCTGAAGACGTATTTGACGGAGGCGGGAACGCGGCGGGCGAAGGAGTTAGGTTGGCCGAATACTTACACGCTGACGAAGAGCCTGGCGGAATCACTGATTGTGAAGTATGGCGCGGGGCTGCCAATTGCGGTGGTGCGGCCGGCGATTGTGGAAACTTCCGTGGCGAAGCCGTTCCTGGGATGGAATGAGGGGATCAATACTTCGGCATCGTTATCGTACTTGCTGGGGACATACTTCCGGCAGTTGCCATCGAATGAGAGCAAGCGGCTGGATATTATTCCGGTGGATGCGGTGTGCGCCGGGATGACGCTGATTGCGGCGGCGATTGTGGAGCGGCGGCACGATGAGTTGTACCAGTTGGCCACATCGGCGACGAACCCCTGCGATATGGGACGGTCGATTGAGCTGACATCGCTAGCGCACCGCAAGCATTACCGGGCGCAGGAAGGGTTGGAATCCTGGCTGCGGCTGCGGTTTGATGCGATTCCAGTATCGAAGACCCGGTACCAGAGAATGTCGGCGCCGGCGCAGAGGGCGATTGTGAAGTCGATTCAGCGGATCATGTCGCCGCTGCCGTTGAAGAAAACGCCGCTGGTGAAGGCAGAGAGGAATCTGGAGCGCCTGGAAAAGTTGATTGAGCTATTTGAGCCGTTCATCCTTTTTAACGAGCACGATTTTGCGGCAGATAATGTGGAAAAGTTATCGCATGCGCTGGTGGAAGAAGAGCGGGAAGAGTTTGGCTACAAGGCACGATTGCTGGATTGGTGGGATTACTGGATCAATGTGCATATTCCGGCGCTGCGAAAGTGGACGTATCCTCTGATTGAGGGCAGGCCGCTGGAAGCGCGTCCGGCGCGGAGTTTGGAGAATGGCGAGACGGTGAAGACGGGAACAAACGGGGGATCGTGGTGAAGATCTGCCGCAGGGGCTAAGGCCCGTTTTATTAGCAGAGCTTTATCGCAGCCCTGAGGCGCTGCGCCACCCAAAGGCGTTATGGGTAGTTGCTGTGGCTTATGGAGTAGTTGAACCGTCTAGCCGCTAAGCGCCTCGGCGAAAAAGAAACGGAATTGGTGAATGGCAATATTCTTAACGGGATCAACGGGATACATTGGGTCGCATGTGGCGGCGAATCTGCTGCGCGATGGTGCGGCGCTGAATGTGCTGGTGCGGGCGGGGGACGTGGCCGAGGCTGAAGGGCGGCTGTGGCAGGCGATGCAATTGCATCTGCAGTTTCCTCAGTTTTATGAGTACCTGCAAACGCGGGTGCGCGTATTCCGAGGCGACTTGACGGAGTCCGGCTTCGGGCTGGGGCGCGACGAATATGACCGGCTGGTGCATACGACGGATTCGGTGATTCACTGTGCGGCCTCGCTGAACCGGAAATCCGAGAAGAGCTGCCTGAATGTCAATCTTCGGGGAACGTTGGAAGTGCTGACGCTGGCGCGGCATGCAGAGCATTATCACGGATTGAGCCGCTTCAGCCAGGTGAGCACGGTCGCGGTGGCGGGCAAGCGGCAGAACGAAGTAGTAAGCGAGGATCGATCGATCGATTGGGAGCGATCGGATTACGATCCGTATGCGCGGACGAAGAAATTCTGCGAGCACATGATGCGGGTATTGTTGCCGGAAACTCCCAAGACAATTTTCCGGCCGAGCATTGTGCTGGGCGACAGCCGCTACGCGGAGACTACGCAGTTCGACATGGTGAAGGCGTTCGTATTTCTTGCCGGGCTGCCGGTGTTACCGTTTCGTCCCACGGATAAGATCGACATCGTGAATGTGGATTTTGTTGCGGAAGCGATTTCGACGCTGCATCAGAAGGAACGTCCGCAATACGATACCTATCATCTTTCTTCTGGAGTTGGATCGCAGACATTCAGGGAAATCACGCAGGCGTTGGCGGCGGCGCAGAAGAAACGCGCACCAGTGTTTGTGCCCGTGGTGGAGCGTCCGTTTTCAGGGTCGGTAAATTTCTTGGCGAACCGCAAAGGTGCGATCGGGAAAGGCGCTTCGCTGATGAAGGTTTTCATGCCGTACCTGGTGTGGAACACGGTGTTTGATAACACCCGCGTAACCAAGGAACTGGGGAAAAAGCCGGTACCGTTCTCCGAATATTGTTATCCGCTGTTGAAGTTCAGCAGCGAGAACAATTTTGAGTACAAGTATCGGCCTTGGCCGGCGACAGCGGGAGGTACAGCCGCATGATGGACTTCATTCTCGAAGCTTGGGTCAGCAGTTCGATTGAGCGCGCCAAGGCAGGATGGATGCTGGGCGCGGGCAAACGATGGAAGCCGGGCGAGAAGCTGAGACTGTTGTTTGCGGGATACAACGGCACGCAAAATATGGGATCGGACGTGCGCGTGGAGGAGATGCTGCGGCAGATTCGGCACATTCTGGGAGCGGAGCGCGTGGAGTTCAGCGTGATGAGCCAGAATTTCGATTTCTCGCGTGGATATTTTGAAGGGACGAAGCAAGTTCATCTGCCCGACATTTTTCCGCCGTTTCTGGCGAATGAAGTGCCGCTGCATGATGGAGTGGTGGCGTGCGAAGGTTCGATGTTCAAGAGCAAGTTTGCCAATGCGCTAACCACGATGATGATTGGGTCGCTGGGAATTGCGGCAGCACAGAATAAGCTCTCCGTGGGATATGGCGCAGAGGCTGGTCAGATGGATCCGCTAGTGGCGAAGATGTGCGGGCGGTATTGCAAGAACTCATTCGTGATCACGCGGAATGAAGAGTCGCGGGGCGTGTTGCGCGAACTGGGAGTGCCGACCGAGCTGGGAACGGATACTGCGTGGACGTTTGAACCGCGTTCGCCAGAGTACGGGCAAAGCGTGCTCAGGAAAGTTGGCTGGGACGGGCGAACGCCCGTGCTAGTGGTGTGTCCGATCAATCCGTTTGAATGGCCGGTGAAGGCGTCGGTCGCGAAGTATGCAGTGCGAAGTTTGACAGGAGTTTATAAGGATAGCCACTATCGGACGGTCTATTTTCACAATTCCGGGCCGGCGGCGGAGCAGGCTTATCACAGGTATTGGAACGCGATTGCGAATGCGGTGGATGCGTTTCGCAAGAAGAAAAATGTCTTTGTGATCCTGGTGGCGACGGAGCGATTGGATGCGCGTCCGGCGAACCGTATTTCTGAGAAACTCGGCAGCATACCGGTTCTAACATCGGATGAATACAACATGTATGAACTGGTTAGCGTATTGCGGGCGTGCCATATGATGGCATCTTCGCGATATCACGGGATTGTGACGTCAATGCCAGGGCTGGTGCCATCAGTCGGAATCACGATGGATGAGCGCATCCGGAACTTAATGCGGGAGCGAGGGCATCAGGATTTGCTGATGACGGTGGACGATCCCGAGCTGGAAGGGAAGCTGCTGGCGGCGTTGGAAAAGCTTAATTCAGAGGGCGAGGCGATTGCGGCCGGAATCGCGCGAACGGTGGTGAAGAACTTGAAGGTGATGGCGCGCATGGGTGTGTATTTTGAGGAGGAAGTTCAGAGAAGGTATCCAGAGTTTGAGACGCGGCGAGGCGAGTGGAGTTGGGAGGACTATTTGCCGCCGATGAGTAGAGGATTACAGGAGTTGGTGGCGGCCTACGACGAGAGTGCGACGTTTTCTTTAGCGTGACCTTGCAATCCACATTGTGAATACACCCATTCCATTCGTCGGAGACATATTTTCGCAGCTGCAGGCGGCCGCGAACACGCGGATTCTTGCCGAGATTCGCGAGAGTGAAATCACGGGCGTCACTGGAAATGAGTTGCTGGAACTCATCCGCAAGGCTCGCACTTTTATTGCTTCGAAGGGGCTGAAAAAGGGCGACCGGTGCGGGTTGCTGGCGGCGAACAGTATCCGCTGGCTAGCGATGGACTTGGCGCTGATGGCCGAGGGGCTGATCGTGGTGCCGCTGTATTCACGGCAGGCGCCGGCAGAGTTAATTGCGATGATGAAGGATTCCACGCCGTCGTTGGTTTGCTGCGGGGATGCGTCACTGCGCGATGCGATTGCGCAGAGTTGGCCGGAGGCGCCACCGCAGTTTTTGTTCGAGGAGATTTTTGCGGGAGTGGATGGCGTGCAACTGGAGCGGCCGCAGGTAGGGAAAGAGAATCCGGTAACAATCATTTATACATCCGGAACCTCGGGGGAAGCCAAGGGCGTGTTGCTGACGGCGGCCAATGTGGGCTTCATGCTGGACCGGACGGCAGAGCGGCTGGGACTGCTGATGTCGGGATCGACGGAGCAGGACCGCGTCTTTCATTATTTGCCCTTCACATTTGCGGCTTCCTGGATCGCGCTGCTGACCTTTCTGAAGCGGCGAAGCCTGGTCACGATCAATATGGATCTGACGAAGATTGCGAGTGACATGCGGACGGTGGCTCCGGATTATTTCTTGAACGTACCGCAATTGCTGGAACGCATGCGGCGAGCGGTGGATGAGCAACTCTGGCAGACTGGCGGGATAGCTCAGACCATCTATTCGCGGGCCAAAGGGGCGTGGGCGCGACAGCAGGAGAAGCAATCGAAAGCGGGAGACGCGATTTGGCTAGGGCTGGCGAACGTGCTGATATTTCCGGCCATTCGCAAGAAGATGATTGGCAGGAATCTGAAGGCACTCATCTGCGGATCAGCGCCGCTAAGTATTGAGACGCAGCTTTACTTCATGATGTTGGGAATCCGCGTGCTGCAGGTTTATGGGCTGACGGAGACGACCGCCATCTGCACCATGGACGATCCGAATCGTGTTGAGGTGAGCTATGTGGGGCCGGCGATTCCGGGGATGGAGATGAAGTTAGCGGAGAATGACGAGATCGTGGTGCGCGGGCCGAATGTGTTTCCAGGTTACTGGAACCGGCCGGAGCAAACCGCGGAGGCGTTGCGTGATGGCTGGTTTCATACGGGCGATCATGGCGAAGTGAGTGTCGCGGGAAACTGGCGGATTGCGGGACGAATCAAGAACCTGATCGTGTTGGGATCTGGACACAAAATTTCTCCGGAGCCGATCGAGAACAAGATTGCGAAGCTGTTGCCGGAAGCGCAGCAGGTGGTGGTGGTTGGGAACGGCCGCGGATATCTGTCGGCGCTCGTGACGGGAAACGTGGAATCAGAAAAGGTACAGGCTGTGCTGGATTTGCTGAATCCGGAGATGCCGCACTACAAGCAGGTGCGGGCGTTTTGTGTGCTGCCTGAAGCATTCTCCATTGAGAATGGGGCGCTGACGGTGAATGGAAAGTTGAAACGGGACGTGATATCGGCGCGGATGAAGAATGAGATCGAGGACATGTACGGTGTGAAGCAGGCGGTGTAGTTGGAGCCGAGAAGTGCCGAGAACCACCAAGGAAACAAAAGTGCGCGGAGGAAAATGCGAGACAGAGCTGGCGAGCGGCCCAGGCGGGAGCGCTCTATCGTGGAGCGTTGCCGATGGCGTGATTGAGCTCGCGCTGCATCGTGCGCCTTGTAACGAGCTGGGATCGGCATCGCTGGAAGAGCTCGAGCAATTTGCTACGGCTTTCGAGCACATGCAAGCGGAGGCGCACGCGCTCATTATTTATAGCGAAATGAAGCCGGGATTTTGCGCGGGAGCGGATTTGCGCGAACTGTATCATCGCTCGCAGGCGATGGACAAAGCTGAGGCCGCCAGGGGAGTTCGGGATTTCCTGGAGCGTATTCATCGCGTGCTGAATCTGATCGATGCCGCGCCTTTGACTACGATTGCCGCAGTGCATGGAGTTACATTTGGAGGAGGATTTGAGCTGGCATTGGCATGCGATTTGATCATTGCCGATAAGATGGCGCGGTTCTGTTTTCCGGAACTCCGGCTGGGGCTGATTCCGGGGTTTGGTGGGATTCCGCGTCTGAAGCGCGATTTGGGCAACGGCGTGGTCAGGGATTTGTTGCTGACGGGAAGAAGTTTCAATGCCACCAAAGCGCAGCAGGTCGGACTGGTGAGCCAGATGGTGGGCGAAGGCGAGGCGTTGCGGGCGGCGCGGGCGACGGCCGCACAACTGGAGAAATTTGATCATGCCACCGCGGTAGCTGCGAAAAGGTTTATCAAACCGATTCCGCATGAGGAGTTGCGGCGGGAGATCGATTTGTTTTGCGAACTATTTGCGCGTCCCGCAGTTGAGGCGGGGTTGCGGAAGTTTGTGGAGAGTACGGATGCGCAGCCTTATTTACCGTAGGAAGTCCCGAGTTGCGAGTACCTAGTACCTAGTAAAAGCAGATTCCTTACCGGGCTTTCAGCCCGGTTCGGAATGACAAACGCGATTGGAGTTTTATTTCGATGGCTGGTGAACAGACGCTCGATGAAATATTGAAGCTTGCCGCAGCACACTTCAAAGTGCCAAGGGAGAAGCTTTCTCCGGACGATGATTTCTTCAAGACGTTGGGGATCGACAGCTTGCAAACGCTTGATCTATTGACCAAGCTGGAAAATCATTTTCACGTGGAGCTTCCGGATTATGAACTGCAGGGAGTTTCTGATTTCCGCACGCTTGCGGGAAAGATTCAGGCGCGACTGTAGGGAAGATGCATTTCAAGAGAAGGACTTCAAGCGGTAGTCGATCCCAGGCAGGTAATGAATTGATAACTAAGGTCTTCTTCGTGTCTCCGCGTCTCTGTGGTGAAATAAGTTTTTAATGCTTGATCTCCAAAAATACAGCTGCCTGGGCGCGGCGTTGCGCGATGCTCTGGACCGTTTCTCCGGCGAGACCTGCCTGATTGAAGCGGATCGAGACCGGGAGAAGACTCGGCTTACCTACTCCGATTTCAGGGAGATCAGTTTGCCCTTGACGCGAGCGCTCGAGGATGCGGATTTTGACGCGGGCGATCGTGCGGCCATCTTGATGACGAACCAGTCGAAATGGCTGATTTCGGCGTATGCGATTTTTTATAGCGGCGGGGTGCTGGTTCCGCTGGATTACAAACTGACGGCGGCCGAGCAATTGCAATTGCTGGAACATTCGAAGGCCAAAGTATTGGTGGTCGAATACTACCTGTGGCGGGCGATTACGCAATCGCCGGGGTTTCACAATATTAAAACGAAGCTGGTGCTGGTCACGGAAGCTCCACTGGGCGCCGACCTGGCTGGCGCATTTCGCTGGGAAGATTTTAAGCGCAAGGGCGCGCCGGACTTCGTGATGCGGCAACGCGAAGACGTGGCGTGTATCGTGTATTCGTCGGGCACGGGCGGGCGGCCGAAGGGATGCGTGCTGACGCACGAGAACCATCTGGAGCAGTGCCGGGCGTTGACTGCGTGGTATCCATTCTGGCCAGGAGTGCGGTATTTGAGCATTCTGCCGACTAATCACGCGATTGATTTCATGGTGGGATTCATCGGGCCATTCGTGTGCGGAGCCTGCGTGGTGCATCTGCGGACGCTGCGCCCGGAATTTGTGCGGGATGCATTTGTGCGCTACCGGATTACCTACGTTTCGTTAGTGCCGATGATTGTGAAAAACCTGGAGCGCGGGCTGCGGGCCAAGGTCGACGAGTTGCCATCGTGGAAGCGGGCGATCCTGAACCAGATGATTGCGCTTAACAAGATCTTGACGCGCAGGCGACCACACGTGAAAGTGAGCCGCGCCCTGCTGCCGCAAGTGCATCGCGCATTTGGCGGAGAATTGCTGGCGCTGATTACTGGCGGTGCGTTCATGGAACCTTCGACCATGCAGTTTTTTTACGATCTGGGAATTCCGGTAGTGAATGGATATGGGCTCACAGAGGCCGGAACCGCGCTGACCTTGAACGATTTGAAGCCGTTTCGCGCGGACACTGTGGGCAAGCCGCTGCCGGGCGTGGAACTGCGTGTGCTGAGTCCGAACGACGAGGGCATCGGAGAGATTGCAGTACGAAGCAAGACGGTGATGTCCCACTATCTGGACGATGCGGAGTTGACCCTGGAGACGGTTGTCGATGGGTGGCTGCTGACGGGCGATTTGGGGCGGTTCGACCAGAGCGGGCATGTGCAGCTGTTCGGGCGGAAGAAGAACATCATCGTCACCGAGGGCGGAAAAAACATTTATCCCGAGGATATTGAAACGGTCTTTGACGGGCTGCCGGTGAAGGAGTACTGCGTGTTCGCGGCAAACTATGTGTGGCCGCAGAAGGAACTGGGGCCGGAGATGTTGGTGATGGTGCTGCGGTTGGAGCAGAATCAGCGCTTCGACAGTGCGCTGCTGCAGGAGGTCTCAGACCGGAATCGACGGCTGCCCGACTTCAAACGTGTCGTGGGATATCTGATCTGGGAGAAAGATTTTCCGCGGACGGCGTCGATGAAGATCAAGCGGCAAGGGCTGGCGGAAGAAATCGGAAAAACGGTAGAACGGGGAGCGGTGGTGGGGCTGTGAGCAAGGAGCAATCCTATCTCGCCATTGTGAATCCTGCGGCGGGAGGGGGACGGACTCGCAAGATGTTGCGGCCAGCCCTGGAACGATTGCGCGCTGGCGGCGTCGCGATTGAGGTGAGGGAGACGGCTGGTGCTGGCGATGCGGCGGGGATTGCACGCGAGGCGTACGCGAAGGGCCGGCGGCAATTTATTGCCGTGGGTGGGGACGGGACTTCGTATGAGGTAGTGAACGGTTTTTTTCCGGAGGCGAGTGCGGGTGAGGTGCCCACGCTAGGATTCCTACCGCTGGGAACGGGGAATTCTTTCTTGCGCGATTTCAGCGATCGCGGTGTGGAGCACGCCATCGAGTCGCTGATCGCGCAAAAGGTTCAGGGCTGCGATGTGCTGCGCTTGCGTCACCGGGCGGGCGTGATCCACTACATCAATCTGCTGAGCGTGGGGTTTCCGGCGGACGTGGCTACTCTGCGCGCCCGGCGTTTCAGCGGCCGCGGAGAATTGGGATACGTCATTTCAATTTTTCTTGGACTGGCGCGTTTGCGAAGACGACCATTCCCGGTTCGCACCGACGGAGAAACGGAATTCGATCGGCGGCGCTGTCTTTTTCTGACTTTCAACAACAGCAAGTTTACCGGCGGAACAATGATGATTGCGCCGAAAGCCGAGGTAAATAGCGGGTTGATTGAATACGTCCGCTGGGGTGCAATTGGAAGGCTGGGACTCATGCGCAACTTGCCGGGTCTTTACGACGGCACTCATATTGAACATCGCCTGGCAGAGCGAAAAGCTGTACGGCAGGTGGAATTCGATTTGGACGAGGCCGTGGATGTGATGGTGGACGGGGAAGTGTTGACGCTGCATTGCGAAGAGTTGGATGTGCTGCCGGGTGCGCTCAACGTCGTGGCTTGAGCGCGTGATATAAAAGTGTATTCACGTCGAAAAGAAATCATGTCTGAGAAACGACGAACGCAACAACATCAACGGGCCAAGGAAGCGGAATCGAGCGCGCCGTCGCGAAAGGCGTTAATCGCCGGTGGGATTGTGGTGCTATTCATTCTGGCGTATGCGGCTGGATGGTATTACAGAAATCATCGCTACGACGGATTTGCGAAGTGTCTGGCGTCAAAGCAGGCAAAGATGTATGGCCTGTATTGGTGTCCGCATTGCGCGGAGCAGAAGGAAATGTTTGGGAGGGCATTTCAATACGTCCCTTATGTAGAGTGCGCGATCAAGGGCGGCGGCGGAATAACACCGGAATGTAAAGCGGCCGGGGTGAAGCTATTTCCGGCCTGGCAGTTTGGTTCTAATCCCCCGAAGGAAGGGGTTTTTCCTCTCGAAGAACTTTCCGACAAGACTGGGTGCGCTTTGCCGTGAGTGCAACTCAGGATCAACCGAGTGGGTCCAACCCAGCTTCCGTGGCGAGAGATCATCGACTGCTGTTTGTGGCGATCGCGATATTGTCGCTGGCGGGGATGGTCGTCTCCGCGATTTCGCTGCAGCGCCACTACGCGAAGTCGGCGTCGGCGTTTTGCGATTTCGGGGAGCGATTCAATTGCGACATCGTGAATCGCAGCGAATATTCAAGCCTGATGGGAATTCCGGTAGCAGGGATCGGCTTCGTTGGATACGGTATGCTTCTCGCGCTGGCGACTATTTACCGCTCGCGTGCGGAGACGCCGTTGCGTCTGCTGGTGGCTGCGGCGGCGGGATTGGCGTTCGCTCTCTATCTAACTTATGTCGAGGGCTACGTGTTGGACACTTGGTGCATTCTGTGTTTGAGTTCGCTGGGGTTGATTGTGACGATTACGGTGCTGGCTGCTGTGCTGAAAATGCGTGCCAGAGTCAGCGGCTGATTCTCTTCTGATGGCAAGAATCCAAAAAACCAAAGTCAAAGGGGGAGTCGTTTCAGAGCCCATTCGCGCCGGTGGTGCGGTGGGGGATCTGCGTCTGCACGAATTTCGCAGCCAGGTTTTTCAGAACACGCGCTTTATTCGGGTGTGGCTGCCACCGGGATATGACGATACGGAAAGTGCTACGCGGCGCTATCCGGTGCTCTATCTGAATGACGGTCAGAATCTGTTCGAGTCGTCGTCATCGTTCACCGGCGTGGAATGGGGAGTGGACGAGACGGCGGATCGGCTGATCCGGGAGGGTTCGGTCCCTCCCATGATTGTTGTGGGCCTGGATAACGCGGGAAAGAATCGGCTTCGCGAATACATGCCGCACCGGTCCATGCATCCCATGATGCTGCGGGTGCAGGGACGGCGCTATCCGGATTTTCTGGTAAAGGAAGTGATGCCGTTTGTGGAGAATACTTACCGCGTTGCTAAAGGGCTGGAGAATATGGGATTGGGCGGATCGTCGCTCGGGGCGCTGATTGCTCTGTACACGGCAGTTACGAGGCCAGGGCTGATTGGACGATTGCTGCTGGAGAGCCCGTCCCTGTGGGCGTCAAACCGGCAGGCTATTAGGGAGAGCCGGGCGGTAAGAATTTGGCCAGAAAGAATATTCCTGGGCGTGGGCACGGCCGAAACCGAAAACGCCGGGCGCAGCCGCACCGTGGTAGATGATGTACGGGAACTCGGGGCGATCATTCGACGGGCGGTGTTAAGTGAAAAGCGCTTACGGATAGTCATCACGGAGTGCGCGGGGCACAACGAGTCGGCGTGGGCCGCACGATTTCCTGAGGCTCTAAGGTTTCTGTTCGGTAAGTAATTCAAGTCAGACCGAGTTCGGTGCTAAGTGACTCCCTGCCAAGTTTCCATATCCCATACAAAAGAGCGGCCATCACGGGGACGGAAAGTTGGGCGTGTGTCCAGCGTGCAAGCGGACCGAGCAGCGGCAGTATGAAAGCGAGATATAGAAGGAGTTCGAGGCGTGGACCAGCGGTGTGATCGGGTTGACTGGCGATCCAGTCAGACAGCAGGAGGAAAGCGGGCGCAAGGATTACGAGATCGTAGACAGTGAGATGCGGAGCGAGCAAAACGGTGGCGAGCAGCAGAGCCGAAAAGCGCAGAGACAAGGAAACGGTTCTGCGCCAGCAAGCGACGGCCAATGCGGAAACCAGAACGGCGCTAATGAGGTAGGCGACGAGAGAAGCTGAGGGCCAAGGGAGGAGCATGGTCCAGAAGGTGCGCAGGCAGTGGGTTTGGTAGAGTCTGGGCTCGAGCAGAGGTAGCACTCGGCGAACGTTGAGCAAGACGCGCATCCATTCGCGCAGCGGGGCGGGACCGTAGTAGAGCCAGGCCAGAATCAACTCGGCGGCGGCGGAGACAAGGGCGCCGGCAATGATCTTCCAACGCAGTGTCAACAGGAAGACGATTGCGGCGGCCAAGCCTAGTTGAGGTTTGAAGATAAGACATCCCAAAGCCAGACCAGCCAGGAAGTCGCGCCGACCGCGCAGGGCAAAGAAGGCGAGCGTGAAGGAGACGAGAGCCAGGGCGGACGTCTGTCCCCACGCGATGAGGTGCCAGAGCGCGGGATAGGCGAGTGCGAGAATCAGGACCGTTGGCACATGGTCGCGCAGCCCGGGGCAGGCGCGCCACACGACCCAGCAGCCTAGGCTGTAAAGCAGCGAACTCACGGTAAGCCAGAACGCCAGTGCCCAGGGATAAGGCAAGCGAGCGAAGGGCGCGAAGAAGATTGAAACCTGCGGTGGGTAGAGCGGCAAATATCGGATGCCCGCTGCAGCGGGGACGCGCTGTGCGGCCAGCTCAGATTGCGCGCACATGTCGTATAGATCAGCGCCATGGTGGGCGAGGGCAAGCGAGCCGAGAGTGTAGAAATGAAGAAAGTCAGTGCCTTTGAGGTTGCCAGCGCGATCACGTAGGCCGGGAGCGGCTATATTCCACACATAGACGGACCACAGGCAGAGTGCGAGGATCAGGCCATGTGTCCGCAAACGCCTGGCAGTCATCCATGAGGCAGAGGCTGTGCGCATGCAACAGCCTATAATAAGCTGCTTTTTTGACTTAGCTCTTAAACGAACTGCCGGCGTTGCGCTAACAAATGAGGATCCCAATGCAAGAGGTCATAGCACGCGAGGAACTGAGCCCTTGGAGTTGGGTACGTCGACCAGCGTGGATTCTTCTGCTCGCCTTTATTTTGCGCATCGCGGTAATGGGAGTTCTCCTCGCGCACAATGAGTTGTCATGGGGAATCAATGAATTAGGGGCAATTGCGCGGGCGTTAGTTGAAGGGCGTGGATTTTCCTGCGCGTTCCACGATGCGTCGGGAGCGACTGCCTGGTTCGCTCCAGCTTATCCGGCGTTGCTCGCCTGCATTTTTCGCGTCTTCGGCGTGGAAACGAACGCTTCAGCAATTGTGGCAATCTTGCTCAATGTGATTTTCGCTTCGCTGACCGCATGGGTGCTGGTTCAGTTGGGCAGGGAACAATTCCACGAAACGGCGGGAATCATTGCCGGGGGAGCCTGGGCGGCGGCGCCGCCGCTCTTGTTCATGTCCTGGTTACCGTGGGAGACGTGCCTTTCCGGCTTGGCCTTCGCATTCGGCCTTATGACAACGCTCAGACTAGGTGCCACTTCCAGTTTGCGGCAATGGGCCTGGTGCGGAGTGACTTGGGGCTTTGCAGCGTTGGTAAATCCTGCAATCCTGGCACCACTTCCCGCCCTGGCCTTGTGTGCTGCAGTTCGTAGTCACCACTGGAAGGGAGTTGTTGTCATGACCATGGCGTGCATGCTCTGCATTCTGCCGTGGGCTGCACGAAATTTCTACGCCTTTGGGAAGATTGTGCCTGTACGAACTAATTTTTGGCCGGAGCTTTACTTTGGGAACGTGGATTTCTCTCTTCATCCGTTGGGAACAAGCATGCTCTATCAACGGGAAGGAGAGGGTCTATTTGTCACCGATATGAAACAACGCGCGCTCAACTTTGTGCGTACGAACCCGGAAGCTTTCTGGCACCTCACGGAAAAGCGAATCGTCGCATTCTGGGCACAGCCGCAGCAACTTTGGCCATATCCATGGCTCCTTTTTCTGGCGACCATTGGAGGGGTTATCGAGAGCGCACGGCGGGGAAAACGGTGGGTCGAATTCTCGTCGGTGCTATTGCTGTATCCGCCGGTATATTACGTTACTCATGCGTTTTCGCGTTTCCGATACCCGATTGAGCCGCTGATGTATGCACTGTCAGCATACTTTGTTTACACCGTTTACACCTTGTTTGCGGGCGGGCGCAAGCGGCAATCCTTATCCACGAAGGCGTGAAAAAGTGGCGTTCAGCGGGGATAGGGAAGCAGGTTCGTTGGAGATTTATCGATCTCTATAAACCACGCTTTTCGATCGCGAAAGTACTGCAGTAGTTCCTCGTTTCCGTTTCTGCCCATGTCTCGTGCCCAAACCACTTTGGCGGCGTCTATAGTAGCGTCGTTGTAGACCCACTCGCGGTCCACGTCGTGATGCGGACCGTAGCCGATAATCACCAATTGCCGGCCGGGAAGTTGCTGAAGGAGACGCACCATCCTCGCTCTTTCCAGATTTCCCCTTGGCCATTCGGGTTCGATCTGAACGTGAACCGCAGCCGCCGTCACGCGAAGAAAGATCATCGCGCACGCCAGCACTGGAATCGCGCGAACCAAGGCCTGTCCGATCGCTCGAGTCCCTAGTCGCCAGTGCCAGAGTTGGCGCGTGCACTGGACTACCAGAATGTAGAGCGCACCAGTGGCGGGAGAAAAATAGTGCGGCAAGGTCCAGGTTTGCACAGCGAAGCCGGCAAGCATGGTAACGCAAATAGCAAAGGGGAGGCGCATCTTTCGCCGCCAGGCTACCCAGGGTAGGGCCAGCAACGGCAGCGTTAACAATGGTCCCAGATAGAACTGCCACCAAGATCCGAATTTCTCGGCGGCGCGTTGCCAGTAGCCTTTAAGGGTGCGGTTTTGTTCGAACTGCCGTAGTTCCCAGCGATAAAACTCGCGCATGACTTGATGGTGATAGATCGGCTCCGGCGGCGGCGTTTGCCAAAGGAAATATGGAGCGGTGGCATAGGTGGCGCGGTTGACTTGATAGGTCATACGGAAGGGATCGCCAGTCACTCGAAAATAGTAGTAGCTAGTGGCGAGCGCGCCACAGGCGAGGACTATCAACAGGGGCAAGACAACGCGAGAGAACGAAAGCTTGAATTGCGGCCGCTGCTTGCCGGTCAGCCACGACAGCATCGCGGCAGCTACGGGCAGGCTGAAGACAAAGCCCTCGTAGGGGCGGCTGTTCGCTAAAATCACGAGGCCCAAACCCAACAGCAGAGAATCGCGAGTTCGAACACGCTGGCGCAGACGTGGCCAGGCCCCGAGCACCAGCGCTCCGCCCAACGCTGCCACCGAAGCGCACCAGTAGGTATTCATCCAATAGCTGAGGATGCCCAATCGGAGCGCGGCGAGCGCGGCTCCGAATAATGCCCAGGGTGGAGGCAGCCAGCCTTGCAGCATCCAGCACAAGGCAGAAGACATCAGGGCGGTCAGCAGCACTTGGCCGATCCACGGGTTTCCGATTAACTGTCCGGCAGCAAGCACCAGGCCTTCCGCCGGAGGATACATCGACATGTACGTCGGCTTTTGAATGATGTGGAAGCTTTCGAAATGAATCCACATGGGATGCGTGGGATTGGTAAGCCTGCCGTGAGCGAAGGTGTTGGCCGCGAGCAGGTAGCTGAATTCGTCATTGAAGCGGGGTTGAGGAACGCCGAGGATGGGGATCAGGCCTACACGAATTGTGATTACGCTGAGTCCAGCGAGGAATACGCAGAGGCGCTTGTGCCGTGCCAGGCTGGCAAGTCGACATTCGAGCGAACGGAAGACCGCGGGTTGAGCGCGCAGCGAATTTTCTTGAGACCGGAACAGAATCAGCGCGCACGCAGCGATCAGCAGCAGGGCTTCAATTAATGCCAGCAGATACGGAGCGAGCCGTACGTATAGGTTCTGCATCGTGACCGGGCCGGTTTTCCGGCTGAGCACTCCTCTGAAGCGACTCGCAACTTTGTCAGACAGTCTGTTTGTCGGCAGCCCGCTCGAACAATCCGTCGACGATTTGGATCATTTCGTCGTCGACGACGCGGTTGCGCGAGATGGCTTCGAGCAGCGGAATCGAGACGATCTTGTTGGAGCGCAGGGCGGCCATGCATCCGAATTCGCCGCGGTGCACCATGTCGATGGCACCCAGGCCGTAGCGCGTGGCGAGGACGCGGTCGAAAGCGCTGGGCGAACCACCGCGCTGGATATGTCCGAGAACCACGGCGCGAGTTTCGAAGCCGGTGCGCTTTTCGATCTCGCGGGCGAGGATGTTGGCAATGCCGCCCAGTTTGACGTGGCCAAATTCGTCCTTGCCCATGTCCTGCAGAACGGGCGCGCCCTGGCCGGGTTCGGAGGAGGAGAACTTCGCTCCCTCGGCAACGACAATGATCGAAAAATAGAGGCCACGCTCGTGGCGCTGGCGGATGGAGTCCGCAACCTTATCGACGTCAAATGGCCGCTCGGGAATCAGGATCACGTCGGCGCCGCCGGCGATGCCGCTGTAAAGGGCGATCCATCCCGCATCGCGGCCCATCACTTCCACCACCATCACGCGGTTATGAGCCTCTGCGGTGGTGTGGACGCGATCGAGCGCCTCGCACACGATATTGCACGCAGTGTCGAATCCAAAAGTGTAATCGGTGCCACCGAGGTCGTTGTCGATCGTCTTGGGAACTCCTACCACCTTGGCGCCACGTTCGTGGAGTTTTTGGGCCACTGAAAGAGTGTCGTCGCCGCCGATCGCGATCAGTGCCTCAATCTTGTTTTTGTCCAGCGAGGCCAGGCAGCGATCAATGCCGTCCGGGCGCTTGGAAGGATTGGTGCGCGAGGTGCGCAGGATGGTGCCGCCGCGCGGCAGAATGCCTCCGACCGCCTCGAGATCGAGAACCATATTATTGTCGTCGACCAAGCCGCGCCAGCCTTCCAGGAAACCGACGAAGCTGTCGCCGTAGGTAAAAATGCCCTTGCGCACCACTGCGCGAATGACTGCGTTCAGGCCAGGACAGTCTCCTCCGCCGGTCAGCATGCCAATCTTCATCGTCACTCCCTTATGAATTCAGATGGAAACCCCTGAGATGCACTCCGGGCGTGGACTGCAGCGGCAGCCCGAAGCGCGGGTACAGCCGTCGCCGGGAAGAAATAGATTATCACCAAAGAGGTCTGTTTCTGATCAGTGAGTTGCTTCCTGGGGGTGTGACGAGTGCCGCGCGGGATCATTCGCGGCTTGCCGTCCGTCGTTCGCTTCTAGTCGCTAAAGGTTTCCTAAGATATCGCCGATGAACCCATCGTCGGAATCGGACGATCCAGCGAACCGGCGCGCCGTGAAGTAACTTGCAGCACATGGCACCGAGAACAAAATGAAACTTACACTGGTGAAAAAACTGGGACTGGACTTTGGATGCATCCTTGCTTTGATGGTCTTCAACGCTACCATGACGTACCGAAAGTCGTCGGAGATCAAACATACCCAGGACACGCTCGCCGCCGCTAAGGATTTGCAGGGGACCTGAATCAAGGCGCGCCAGGCCATCCTCGCGGGCGCACAACCCGCCCGAAGACAGGAAGCCAAGAAAGCCATGGCCGTGGCGTGGAGCGCGGTGGACGTCGATGTGGCCCATTTGAACGAGCTGGCGCCAAGTGGTCCGGCAGGAGAACCGTGAGCGGCTGATTGAAGTTGAGCGCCAGATCGCCACATGCACGGAGTGGAAGACTCGTCGATCGCCCTGGCGTCAACGAAAGCACGGGGCCCCATTGTCCGAGGCTGGAATGAGCGCACTGACAAGGGCGTCTCGGTCAACAACTCCATTAAGGAGTCGCTCGGTGCCCTGGTGGATTCGATCGCCATGCTGGTGGATAAGAGCAGAGAAGAACTGAAGGCTGATAACCGTTCGCTTATGTTGATGATGGCGTTGACCACCTTTGTGGGACTTGGCATCGCAGTCTGCGTGGCGACTTTTCTTGACCCATCGATTTGTTGGCGCAATCCAGGCTGTGCTCGCGCAAGCGAAAGCGATTGCCGCGGGGGACTTGACGGGCGAGGAGCTTCTGGTCCGGAGCCAGGATGAGCTGGACGAGCTGACCGCGGCCATCCATCAGATGAGTGGCAGTCTGAAGCGCATAATCGTGGCCATCATGGACAATTCCGCTCACGTGGCCAGCGCCAGCGAGGAACTTTCTTCCTCAGCCACGTTGCAGGCCCAGGGCGCGGATACGCAGAAAGACCAGACCACGCAGGTGGCTACCGCCATGCAGGAGATGGCGGCGACCGTGCATGAAGTTTGCGAGAACTCACAGAAAGCCGCGGATGCCTCGCACAACGCAGTGCAAGCGGCTCGCCCGGGTGGGCAGGTGGTGCAGGAGACGCTG
>Ga0182015_10001663_pt1 | contig 28791 bp, 19 predicted proteins | sample 712P3MmetaG_FD_120478 | JGI IMG/M metagenome (GOLD analysis project Ga0182015, IMG submission 120478) | Permafrost microbial communities from Stordalen Mire, Sweden - 712P3M metaG | ecosystem: Environmental > Terrestrial > Soil > Wetlands > Permafrost | place: Sweden: Stordalen | collected... | reverse complement strand
CCGTGGCGACACGACAGGCGCGATGTTTGATTCGATCTTGAATCGAGCGCCTGTCGCTCCTGTGCGGCTGAATCCCGACGTGCCGCTGCAATTGGAACAAGTCATCAACAAGGCGCTGGAGAAGGATCGCGACATTCGCTGCCAGTCCGCCGCCGAGCTAAGGGCTGACCTCAAGCGGCTGAAGCGGGACACGGAATCAAGCAGGGTCACGGCAGTGGGAGCCGCGGTATCTCCAGTCGGTCAGAAGCGAAACCTCTGGCTTGGAGTCGGTGCCCTTCTCGTTGCGTTGGCGGGAATTTCGTGGGGTGTCTATTACTGGCTTGCCCCAAAGGCCGTGCCGTTCCAGAAAACGGAGATTACGCGACTAACCACCAGCGGCAAAGTGACAATAGCGTCCATCTCACCTGACGGAAGATATGTGGCGTATGTCACGGGTGAAGTTTGGTCTTTCGGCAAGGAAACTCTTTGGGTGCGGCAGGTCGGGACTGGGAGCGACGTGCAGATTGTTCCGCCCGCCGAGGTGCGTTATGGCGGGCTGACTTTCTCCCGTGACGGAGATTTCCTTTATGTTACGCAGTCGGAAAGCAAGGACAGTTCGCTTGGCGTCCTCTACAAAATACCCGTGCTGGGAGGAACCAAGAAAAGGCTAATCGTCAATGTTGCCAATGCAGACCCCGTTGGGGTTAATCCGGTGACGCTGTCGCCAGACGGGAAGCGGGTGGCATTCCTGCGGGACTCCAAAGCGATGAATCAGACAGCACTGATGGTAGCAAACGAAGATGGCAGCGGGGAGAAGCAACTGGCCGTCCGCAAATCGCCCAACGGCTTCTTCGGCGTGGTTGCTTGGTCACCCAACGGAAAGACTATCGCCGTGGCTGTTGACAACACCGAAGCAGGTGTCGAGTATCGGAGTCTGGTTCAAGTGCCAGTCCAAGGCGGGGCAGAGCGCCCTCTAACCCAGAAGCGGTGGCGTTGGGTTGCGGATTTAGCATGGGTTCCCGACGGCCGAGGGTTGGTCGTGAATACGCAAGAGCGGTTTGGCGGGCCATTACAAATCGTGTACGTTTCGTACGCGAATGGGGAAGTTCGCAGGATTACCAATGATTTGAACTACTACTACAACGTCAGCGTAACTGCCGACTCCCGTGTTTTAGCGACGGTACAATTCGAATACTCGCTCGATACTTGGGTCGCACCCATGGCGGCATTGGACACTGCCAAGCCGATCACATCGGACGGTCAGGCGGGCGAGCCGACGTGGAGCCCGGACGGCAGGATTGTGTATTTTAGCATTGCAGATGGGAACATCTGGCTGATGGAGTCGGATGGAAGCAACCGGAAGCAGTTGACTTCCAACACCGGGGGCTCAAACTTTGAGCCTCGGGTTTCACCGGACGGCCATTACATTGTTTTCTTTTCAGACCGCACGGGGAGTCACCAGATTTGGAGGATGGACAGCGACGGCAACAACCCGAAGCAGTTGACCGACAGCCCGTTTCAAGAGGGGAGCCCGGACTGTTCGCCGGACGGAAAGTGGGTGGTTTACAGCAAGGGGGGCCCGGAGAAAGGAATCTGGAAGGTTCCCATGGAAGGCGGCAACTCCGTTCGGCTTAACGATGCAGAAGCAGATGATCCGGCTATCTCGCCTGACGGCAAGATGATCGCTTACTCCTACGAAGACGCTGCGGCAAGTCCCCCACACGGAGTCGCAATCATGGCGTTCGAAGGTGGACCACCGATGAAGCGTTTCGACACTCCGCAATCGGCGTCGTTTCGGTGGGCCGCTGACGGTCGCTCGCTCCTTTACACCAAGAACGAGGGCGGTGTCGACAATATCTGGAGCCAGCCGATCGCGGGAGGGACGCCGAAGCAGATCACCCATTTCAACAGCGAACGGATTGGTGGTTTCGACTTGTCACGAGACGGCAAACGGATCGTTATGAATCGTGGCACCGTTAAACAAGACGTGCTGCTGATCCGCGATCTCAGGTGACACCAGTGGTGCATAAGGTATACCGGGCTGACCAACACAGTTGCGGATTTCTCGGGCAATGGATTCACTCACTTGCGGCTGCCGCGTAGGAACCCTTTTGAACCACCCGGTAGGCAAGGGCTTGGGAAAGCCTGAAATCGTGGGATTTGCCGTTTCCTGCGTCTATCCAGTGTGCCGTCTTCTTTGACTCGTCTTCCTCACATCCTTACTATTGCAGCCTGAGTCCTGCGCCTACTCATGATCGACCGGATCATCTCGCACTACCGCATCATCGAGAAACTCGGTGGTGGCGGGATGGGCGTTGTCTACAAGGCTGAGGATGTCAAACTTAGTCGCTTCGTCGCCCTCAAGTTCCTGCCCGACGACGTAGCCAAAGACCCGCAGGCACTCAGCCGCTTCCAGCGCGAAGCTACGGCTGCTTCTGCACTGAACCACCCCAACATTTGCACGATCTACGAAATTGACGACCAGCACGGCGAAGCCCTCATTGCCATGGAGTTTCTGGACGGGCTGACGCTGAAGCACCGCATCGCGGGGCGACCGATGGAAACCGAATCAATTCTGGCGCTGGCCATCGAGATTGCCGACGCGCTTGACGCAGCCCACGCAGAAGGCATAATCCACCGCGACATCAAGCCCGCGAACATATTTGTGACGAAACGCGGACACGCCAAGATTCTGGATTTTGGGCTGGCGAAAGTCAGTTTGGCAGGCATTTCTTCGAGCAGGATCGCATCTCTTGACACGCGGACGGGTTCAGAGGATGCAGAGCACCTGACCAGTCCCGGCACAATGCTGGGAACGGTGGCCTATATGTCGCCGGAGCAGGTGCGGACGAAAGAGTTGGATGCTCGTACCGACCTGTTCTCGTTTGGAGCAGTGCTGTACGAGATGGCGACGGGCGCATTGCCTTTTCGGGGGGAAAGTTCGCCGATGATCTGTGAAGCCATCGTGAACCGTGCCCCGGTGGCCGCGGTGCGGCTGAATCCCGACCTGCCATCGAAGCTAGAAGACATCATCAGCAAGGCTTTGGAGAAAGACCGCAACCTTCGCTACCAGCATGCCTCGGAGATGCGATCTGACCTCCAACGGCTGAAGCGGGACAGCGAGAGTGGGCGCAGTTCGGCGGCAGCCTCAGGCGCGGTGGCCGTGCCAGAAACTTCTGCGGCTGGGAGGGGAAAGCTCTGGAAGATTGCCGTGCCCGTCTTGCTGGTCGCCTTGCTCGTGGCGGGCGGCCTTTACTATCGTTCGCATCAAAGCAAGCCACTGACCGAGAAAGACACCATCGTTCTCGCTGATTTCGCCAACAGCACCGGAGACGCGATATTCGATGACACGTTGAAGACGGCGCTGAGCGTTTCCCTTCGACAATCGCCTTTTTTGAAATACACAACCGCCATCACAGAGTTAACTGACAATGGAGCACGTAGGTTCGAGGACCTTGACTTGCAAGGGACTTTTAACTTCGCAATGGCGCAATGGGGACAGACTGGCACTCCTCAACGGGAGCTGTTCCATCGCGTTCTTGAACTAGCCCCAACCGAGTCCGGTGACGGTCCAAACTTGCATCAGTGCCTAGCAATCGCGTATTGGGCTGCGGATGACACTGAAAGTGCCCTCACGGAACTTGGAGAAGCACTACAACAGACTGAAGCGAGGCACAGGCCGACATTTAGCTGTTGGTCCTACTTGCAGTCGAGTCCGAATGACTTTCAGCGTGACGTGTCTGAGATGGAACGTCAACTTGTAAGCGGGGAGCCGCTAGTTCCCCGGTTCTTGGCAGATGCTAGTGGCTACATCGGGTGCGAGGCAATGCAGTGATTGAACCTTCTACGCTTGAGACGCTGGAACGGGAAGTTAAACTGCGCATCCACGAGGATCGCGCTGTACTAGACGAGATGCGCGAAGAAGTGCGTCCGCTCAGGGCAGCAACTTCTCGCATTCAGCCCCGAGCGGCAACTGCAATATCGCTGGTAGGCACCGATGGCGGGAACAATCAGCTCCGCTTTGATCCGTTTCACATTCAGCTGATACGAGTTGTCGACTCGAGCAAGAACGAATACTGCCTAGAAGTGATCACTCCACGTACGGCAATCGCTGAACTGAGCCTCAGACACATGAAGGCGGACGGTGAGCCAAGAACCGCATTGGGGCGCATGATGCATTTCCTCGGCATTAGAAGTCTGACGCAACTGTCGGGTGTTTTCGCGGCGAAGCCCGGTGAGCTCAGTAGCAGTTGGATGAACGTTTATCGCGAGATGACAGAGTGGGCGGTGCTTTTTGATCTGGTAAGGACGAAGGACTTTGGGACGGACACCGTCATAGTGCGCGATGGTTTTCTTCGGGCGAAAATGTTCTCTGGGGACTTATTTGGGAAGCTTCGGAAGGGTTTAGAGGAGGCGATTGAGCGTCAATTCCTAAACAGCCGACGGCGAATCTACGTGTGTGGCATTGCGAAGTCCAGCGGTATTCTCCAGACATATCGCATAGCGATGGCTCTGGAGGGCGTCCTGAGAACCACATACCCGTGCTTTGTAGATGTTCCGCGAGTCATGGAGGAACGAGTCTATGTATGGGACGAATGGGCGAAACGGGATGACAAATTCGTTGCGGGGAAGATGTTCCTCGTCAAGTTTGGCAAAGGTGCGCATGATCCGATTTGGGCTATAGACATCTTCCTGAGGCAAAAGGCAGAGGCTCAGACAATTCTCGGTTACTTGCTAGAGGACGCAAAGGACGGTTTCCCGATTCCTCTCTACCCTCAGTGTTTGCAAAAAGCCCATGAGAACGCCGCTCTAGTTGACTTCGACATGGAGCTCCTAGAAGACCAAATCAGCAGCGCCTTGCGCTCTGACCTCGGCGAGAAGAGATGGATCATAGACGAGATTCAGTTGCAAGATGCTGATCCTGCCTCGCGGAGGTATGCCTAATGGTTGAACTGTTTCCCAAAGACGAGGTTGTCGGGGTATTTCGTGGATTTCGTGAAGGCGGACTTGAATTTCATGCTGACCTGACGCTTCCCTATCGTCCCAAGCTTCACAACGTTCCTATGCACGGACAGTTTCTCCTTGTGCAACTCGAGAATCCAGAGGAGGCGGTTCTTGGAAGGATTTGTTCCCTGTCTGCCGAAGGTCGATTAGCTAGCAGTGCCGGGGAGCAGTACAGCATCCGAGCCGTTTCTGAGGGGCGTCAAGTTCCCGATCATTTGCGCGAAGAATACTTGCGATACAAGGTGAACATTCGCGTTTTGGGCGTACTCAGATCTGAGGATGGAAATGTACGATTTGCGCCATCGCATCGTCGCCTTCCTCATGTTGGCAGCCCTGTTTAGTGGCGTCCTCTATCGTGTAGAAACCGCCAACATCTTTTGGTGGTCGGACAACCAGATGGATGTTCTCCTGCATAGAGGTTCCCGGCTTGTAGTATGAAACATTGGCGATAGCATTGGTCTCGTTCGGCGGCGGCATGATGTCGGGTTCTCTGCGCGTATCAGACCATGCTTTGTTAAGAGCCAGAAGTTCCTGCATCAAGTCGTTCGGAAAAAGTCCGATATGGATGCCCGCCTCAGCTAATGACGAGAACCCGTAGACATCTTTGTCTTTATTCGGCATCCCCGACACGACCCGCGCAGCCTTAGCTTTTATAAGACGGGTTGCACAGGGAAGTTTTGGCGGCTTCCGCTTAGAGCAAGGCTCCAGTGTCGTGTACACAGTGCAACCGCTCAGATCGACGTTATCCACATTGTCATTCAGCTTTTTGAGAGCACAAAATTCGGCGTGCCTTCCTTCCCCTGTTTCGGCTCTTATGAGCCACATTTGCGTCACGTCCGGAACACAATATCCAACATCGGATAAGCCTTCAGCGTTACGAGGGCGGTCGCTGGCTGGGGAGCCTTGCGGTTGTCTCGTCATAAGGCGAGGCATTCTCCAGAAGTCAGTGAACCAGCGGAAGATTTAAGGGTGCCTGTTCCGATTACACAGTTTTCGGGAGCGGACTCTGACGTTCCCTTAGCTTCGCTTCGTGCGCGAGTTGCTTCAGAGCGGCCATGGTGCGTGCGGTGTAGTCTACACGCTTCGCCGACTTTGGGCGTCGGTGGGGTTTGGGTTGGGGTGTCGTGCTTAGACATTGGCTTCTCCCGTTGCGGTTTTACGTGGCAAATCCTAATCTAGTCTCGAAGCTGCCCTCAAGAATGGTCATTTTGCACAGGTCTCCACCACGCACCGCACGATACCGGCGTGCTATTCCGCTATGGCCATTCATTCCCTGTTGAACGATCGCCCATTCGCCACTTGAGGTAACAATGAATCCGTGAAGATAAAGTTGGAAACCGTCAGCGATTGCGTTGTTGTCGACGCGTGCCGCGAGACGACTGGAGCGCACCAGCAAATCTCCGTTCAGGCTGGTTCGGTCCTCGTATCGCAACAGCTCCGCAGGCGTCTGGCGGGAATGGCGACCTCGGCCGCCGCAAACATAGATTCCTAGCTCGCGACTTCGACGCCGTCCCCTTCTCCAGGCCTCTTCCCCGCTGGAAACGAACGACCGAACTTAACTGGAAACTCGCACGCAGATTGGTACCGTAAACCGGGGCACCTCAGCTCCATCGCGGCCAGCGTGCAAGAGATCATGCTGCGCATGATCTCTTACTCTCACCGCCTGCAAAGCGGACACTTCACTTGTTAATCCGACCGGACATATGATGTGCTAACGACAAATCCACCGAAACCTGTTGCACGCGCTGGTGACGTGTGCTAGCATGTGCGTGCTTTTGAGGCAGATTTACGGTTTTTGGTCGGTGAGCGTACGGTCGCGCAGATTCGCACGAGTGTAGTGGCTGATTGCGACGGCAGTTGATTTAGACGACACTGCACCCATTCACACATCGTCTCACGTGGCTTTTGGTAGCTCCGGAATTGTCACGCAGAGTCCAAAGTAAAGATCTCGCGGTCAAAATCCTTCTGGCGTGTCGGCGCCGGAGTCGTGGAGATAATCTTGACTGCGCTCGACAATGTTGTACGTCCGCTTAAGCGCTCTTCTCGCCTGGTCTTGCTGGTACTCGTGGTGTGCCGCATGGGAATCGCTCAGGCTGGGCCCACACAGCAGGTTAGCAGCCTGCCCGGTCCGGGACAGCAACTTACTCTGCTGCAGAGTTTGGAATCTACGCTGGTGAGCCAGCCCCAGCTTCAGATACAGCTGCAACAGGTCGAGATCAGCCGCGCGATAAAACAGCAAGCTACCGGCCAATTCGATCTTGCCCTGGCCGGGGGTTTCTCGCAGGCGCATACAAACTCTCCTTTGACTCTCGCCACACGCGAACTACTAATTGCCGAGGGATTCGTTCCGACTAGCAACCTCGCCCAGAATCTCTCCGTGCTCGATCTGGGAGTAACCAAGCAATATCGAACCGGCGTGCAGATTAGCCCATTTTATGAAACCACGCGTACCACCGATAACGTGAGCACGGCTGAGGGAACTAACATGTCCCACCTGGCGCTTCAGGTCACGATACCATTGCTTCGTGGACGGGGGCGCCAAGCGGTCGCGGCTCAGGAGACGGCGGCGGCTGTTGAAGTCACTGCCTCTACATTCGACAGGAACCAGACTATCAGTTCCCTTCTTGCCTCAACATCGTCAAGCTACTGGCAGGCAGTCGCGGCCACAAAGCAATTGCAGGTTGCCAGCAGTTCTGAGGACCGTGGACGAGCTTATGTGGACAACGTGCAGACACTCATCAATGCCGGCCGAGTTGCCAGGACCGAGATCAATCAAGTCGCCGCCAATCTGGCGGTGCGCACCGCAGGCCGCATCGCCGCTGAACAGAATCTCCTTCAAGCGCAGCAGCAACTTGCTTTGGCGATGGGCTTAGGTGTGGACCTAATTCTCGGGGCGAATTTCTCGTTTGAGGATTTTCCCGAGCCAGACTCGCAGAAACTGTTGCGGCTCGAAGGGAATGCAACTGCGCAATACGTGCAACAGGCACTCATCGAACGAGCCGATTACCGGGCTGCGCAGAAGCGAATTGCAGAGTCTCGCGTTTTGCTGATCGCTGCTCAGAATGCCTTGAAGCCTCAGCTCAACCTAAACTTCCAAACTGGCTACTCGGGATTGTCGGAGGGCACAGCCCCCGCCCAGTTTTTCAATTCTGCCTATCACTCCATTCAGGGGTTGGATGCGGTTGCGGGAGCCATCTACAGTTTTCCTCTTCGAAACAATTTGGCCACAGGCGAGGTACGTCAGGCACTGGCCAGTCTCAATCAAGCACAATTAAGGGCTGCCGATCTGGGTCGTAGCATCGCATCCTCTGTAGTGACAGCTGTGAGTGCGGTTCGCAACGCAGCCCGGCAATTAGATCAGGCTCGCGAGTCCGTCCGGTCGTCTGAGGCTGCCCTACAGGGAGAACGGGACAAATTTAAGCTTGGATTTAACTCCCTGGTCGATGTGCTCACGGTGGAGGATCGGCTAACCACTGCGATGACAACCGAGGTGAGCGCGGAACTAGCGTATGCATTGGCGTTAACTCAGCTACGTTTTGCCACCGGCACGATTGTTGAACCTGATAAGGAAGTCCACTCAGTCAATCCGGATTGCTTTCTCACTTTGCCTTAGAGGTAGGAGCAACCGCGGCGGGACTTGGCGGTCATCATGAGGAGCGCATGGAATCTAAGATCTTCCGTAAAGTTGCCCTTGAGCGTTTGTCCAACCCCGAGCAACTGGATCAGCTCCTCCAGGTGACGACACCGAGGGACTGGTTGGCTCTTCTTGGGTTATTTTCCGTGCTGCTGGCGGTGATCATCTGGGCCGCGATAGGACAAATTCAGACCAAGGCGGCAGGACAAGGTGTCCTGGTGCGCAGCGGCACCGTTCTGAACGTGGTCACTGTGGGTTCCGGACTGGTGACGAGCGTTTATGTGAAGGCCGGCGATCGCGTCAAACCCAACCAACTGCTGGCCAAGGTTGCCGAACCGAGCGAAATGGAGAAGGTGCGGCTGGCCAAGGAAGCGCTCGAGGAAGCACTTCGTGGCCGCGAGCTCAGTGCTACGCTTCGCGGAAGGGAGGCCAAGCTCCACGTTGATGCCCTCGAGCGCTCGCGGGTCAACGCCGAAAACCAGATCAAGCAACTTCGCCAGCAGACGAAGCTGACAGCAGAGCAAACCAGCGTTGATCAGCAGCTTCTGGCCAAAGGCCTCGTTACCCGGGAATACACGTTGACGACAGAACAAAAATTGAGCACGCTCAACGGACAGATAGAAGAGTTGGAGGCGCAGATCAAACAGTTCGACGCCGAGATATTCATCGCAAAGAGCGATCCAATCGAATCCGATGCCCAAACCCGGAAAGAGATTGCTGAGAAGCAACGCTCGCTTACGGTTTTAGAAAGCGAACTGGAAAGGGCCACCAATGTTGTCAGCCCATTCGCCGGGCAGGTCGTCGAGCTGAACGCGGCCGAAGGAACGCTCGTAGAAGCGGGGTTCCCCATTCTAAGTATCCAGCCGGAGGCGCAGCAGCTAGAGGTCATCATGTATGTGCCGTCGGAAACGGCAAAGGCGATAGCGCCCGGGATGGAAGCGCAGATCTCGCCCTCCATAGTAAAGCGCGAGGAGTACGGCTTTATTCGCAGTAAGGTGACGTACGTGGCCGAATTTCCCGCAACCACTGCGACCATGATGCGGAACTTCGAAAACCAGACGCTGGTACAAGCACTGCTCGGCAGCGGGCCGGTTACCGAGCTACAACTGGCCTTGGCCCCGGATGCAACAAACTACAGTGGGTTCCGCTGGTCCTCGGGCAAAGGGCCGCCGATCAAGCTGTCCAGCGGCACCATGTGCACGGGCCAGGTAGTTATTCGTGAGCAGAGGCCGTTCACTCTCCTGTTTCCGTACGTGAAAGAGAAACTTGGTTTGACGTAATCCTATGGTTACCTCGGCGACGATCCCAGAGAAGCGAAACCTGAATCCGCGCGGGCAAAGGAAAACTCGGGTTAGGACCCCAACCGTAATCCAGATGGAGGCGGTGGAGTGTGGCGCTGCGGCGCTAGGTATCGTGCTCGGATACTACGGCAAGTTCGTACCACTGGAGGAACTGCGCGTAGCATGCGGCGTTTCGCGCGACGGAAGCAGGGCGAGCAACGTGGTCAAGGCCGCCCGCAAGCTGGGCCTGGAGGCAAAAGGCTACAAGAGAGAACCCGAGGAGCTTCGCAGCTTGCGCTTGCCCTTCATCGTCTTCTGGAACTTCAATCATTTTGTGGTAGTGGAAGGGTTCGACAAAGACCGGGTATTTCTCAGTGACCCCGCGGACGGCCGGCGATCGGTCAGCGCGGAAGAGTTCGATCAATCCTTTACCGGGGTGGTCCTGGGTTTTGAGAAGTCTCCCGCCTTTCAAAAAGGCGGAGAACGGCTCAGTCCCCTAAAAGCGCTCATCAGCCGTCTGCCTGGCAGCAGGCTTGCGCTGCTTTACGTCGTCCTCGCCACCCTCGGGTTGACTGTTCCCAACCTGGTGATTCCGATATTTTCGAAGATCTTCGTCGACAATTTCTTGATTGCCGGTCTCCACAGTTGGCTGCAGCCACTGTTGCTGGCGATGGCGCTCGCCGCCATTCTTAAGGGCGTACTGACCCTGGTGCAGCAGCATGCTCTTACGCGCTTTGAAACGAAGCTTTCGATCGGGTCTTCCGCCAAGTTTTTCTGGCATGTACTCCGTCTTCCGGTGGAGTTTTTCGGCCAGCGGTATGGCGGCGAGATCAGTTCGCGCGTGCAGCTCAATGATAATGTGGCGAGACTGATTTCGGGTGACGTTGCTACGAATCTTGTCAATGTTCTCCTCATCGGCTTTTATGCTGCGCTGATGTTCCAGTACGACGTCCGCCTGACGTTGATCGGTATTGCGGTCGCGATCATCAACCTGGCCACTTTGCGGCTGGTGTCACGGCAGCGGGTTGACCGCAATCGCAAACTTCTCCAGGAACAAGGCAAGCTGGTGGGCATTTCCATGGGCGGTTTGCTGACCATTGAAACCCTCAAAGCGACCGGTTCGGAATCGGATTTCTTTGCGCGCTGGTCCGGACAGCAGGCGAAAGTGGTGAATGCACAGCAAGAGTCAGCGGTCTCTTCGGGAATGCTGTCGGCCGTGCCTCCCCTGCTGGCGGCACTCAACTCTGCGCTCATCCTGGGCCTGGGCGCCCGGCGGATTATGGACGGGTTTCTTTCCATGGGTATGCTGGTGGCGTTTCAGAGTCTCATGGCAAGCTTCATCGCTCCCGTCGCTCAACTGGTGGACTTGGGAGGCAAGATGCAGGTGATCGAGGGCGATCTCAACCGCCTGGACGATGTCTTAAAGTATCCAGAGGAGCGTCAGACCTACAGCTTGGAAGATAATTCCGCAGAGCGGCTCGAGGGATACGTCGAGCTACGCAACGTGACCTTCGGCTATAGCCAGCTGGAGCCGCCCCTGATTCGCGGTTTTAGCGTGAAGGTCAAGCCTGGGCAGCGAGTCGCCATCGTAGGCGCGTCCGGGAGCGGCAAGTCTACGGTGGCGAAGCTGGTGGCCGGCCTCTATGCGCCATGGTCCGGAGAAATACTCTTCGACGGCAAACCGCGCGAGCAGATCCCCCGGCAGGTTCTCAACAATTCCATCGCATTTGTCGACCAAGACATTACCCTTTTCGAAGGCACGATTCGTGAAGAGATAACGCTTTGGGATTCCACGGTCGAACACCAGGCGATTATCCAGGCAGCAAAAGACGCTTGTATCCACGCTGACATCACGGAGCGGCCTGGCGCATACGACTACACGGTCGAGGAAGACGGCAGAAATTTCAGCGGTGGACAGCGGCAGCGGCTCGAAATAGCGCGCGCCTTGGTGGGAAATCCGCGGATCCTGATTGCCGACGAAGCCACCGCCGCTTTGGATGCAGTCACGGAAGTGATGATTGACGACCACTTACGCCGCCGCGGTTGTACGTGCCTCATCGTCGCGCACCGTCTTAGCACGGTTCGTGATTGCGATGAAATCGTCGTTCTGCAACGCGGTGAAGTCGTAGAACGCGGAACGCATGAACAGATGATTCGAGCGCCCGGACCGTACCGCGCTCTCATTGAAGCCACCTGATCGGAGGAGATGGCCTTGGCAGGGAGTTCAGACATTTCGCCGATGGCATCGCCCGGAATGAAGGGCCTGGGCGAGATTGTTCAGCTTGTCCCCAATTCAATGTTCTCCGTCGAGGAACCGGACAAAATCTGGATCGTCTTGGCGGGAACGCTCAACCTGTTCCTGGTAGATGTGGGCGAGGAGGACTCGATCGGTCCGCGGTCGCACATTCTTTGCCTGGCGAAAGACAGTGCCTTGTTCGGCCTCAACCGGAGGAGCGGTGGCCACTCCCGCCTGCTTGCGAATCCCGGCCGCGAAACCCAGCTGCTTTGCGTGGAGAAAGCGAAAGTTGAGCGCGTGAGCGCCGGTTGGGAAGGACACCCCCTCGTCCCCTTAATGGAGGAATGGATCACCACAATCAGTACAGCGGTAATGGACGGGATAGCTCCGAAAACTACCCTGCGGCTGGATCAGAGTGCAGAAGTCAGTATCGACGAAAACGGCGGAGCTGCTGTGTCTGTGGAGAGACTGGTTTGGGTTCGGCCCGCTAAGGGCACGGCTCATTTTCTCGGCAACAAGAGTATTCCCCCCCTCGACTCGGACCACTATTTTCCGGTCGCTCGCTCCATGTGGCTCGAGTGCGAGCCGGACACGATGCTCGAATGCATCAGTTCGGAATCGTGGCTGCGGCGGGACCGCGAGTGGGCGGGATTGCGCAGATTTTCGGATTGGATTTCGTCTTACCTGACCGGCCGGCGCACGAGGCAGGGGGCAACAGAGCGGGAGCGCATCCTGGCCAGAGGCGAGAGCGACCACAGGACGTTACGGAATGCGCTGCTAGCGCTTGCGGCGCCGCTACAGGGGTCGAGCACGGAAGCAGGCGATCTGGCAGGCGGCGATCCCTTGTTGGGCGCATGCCAGGCGGTCGGACGAGCAGCCGGAATCGACATTAAGCCCTCGCCGGCCATGCTGCGCCGGGTCAAGGACCGGGATCCGATTGCAGCGATTGCCAAGGCCTCCGGGGTCCGCAGTCGTCTTGTGCTTCTCCGGGACAGGTGGTGGAAACAGGACAATGGACCCTTGCTGGCGTTCCTGGCTGCTGAGAATCGGCCCGTCGCGTTGTTGCCCCGCTCCTCGAACCGTTATCGCTATTTTGATCCGGTGCTGAATCAGACCGTGGAGGTCACTGAGGAAGTCGCGAAAAACTTCAAGGAAGTCGGATATTTATTTTACCGGCCATTTCCGGCGCGGCGAGTCTCCCTGCGCGACCTGTTTGCTTTCGGACTGCACAACGCGACCCGCGACGTTGGCAGCATCGTACTGATGGGTATTGCCACCGGCCTGCTGGCATTGCTCACGCCGGTTCTCACCGGCATCATCTTTGACGAAATCATTCCCGGCTCGCAACGCCGCGCTTTGACGGAAGTGGTGATCGTGCTCATCGTCAGCGCCTTCGCCACCGCGCTGTTTGGCCTTACTCGCCAACTTGCGGTGGTGAGGTTGGAAGCGAAAATGGATGCCTCCACGCAAGCCGCCATCTGGGATCGGACACTCGCCCTACCGGTGCCCTTCTTCCGAGACTACACAGCCGGAGACCTGGCCATGCGGGGGCTGACGATTGCGCAAATCCGCCAAATCCTGACCGGATCCGCGCTGTCGACGGCCTTATCAGGCATCTTTTCCATCTTCAGCTTTGCGCTGCTGTTCTATTACAGTTGGCAACTGGCTATGGTGGCGACTGGCATTAGCGCAATCGCCGTCCTGATCTCGTTTGCGTTCGGATTTATGCAGGTCCATTACCTGCGCGACATTACCAAACTGCGCGGCCGGAACGCCGGCCTGATGCTGCAGTTCATCAACGGCATTCCCAAATTTCGCGTTGCCGGCGCTGAGGCACGGGTTTTTGCTGTCTGGGCGAGGGAATTCACCAAACAGAAGCTGATCTACCTTCGCACGCGCAGGTTCGCCAACGCGTATTCCGTTTTCGACGCTATTCTTCCCGTGGCCGCTTACGGCGCTATTTTCTATTCTGCGGCTTTGTTGCTGTCCACACCCACCGCGTCGCACATGACCACCGGTGAGTTCCTTGCCTTCTTCTCGGCGTTCACACAGTTCCTTACGGCCGGGCTGGCGCTGAGTTCCTCAGCGGTGGAGATGCTGACCGTGATTCCGCTGCTCGAGCAGGCTAAGCCGATTTTGGACACGCTGCCCGAGGTGGACGGCGGGAAAACGGATCCGGGCGAGCTTTTTGGACGCATCGAAATCAATCGCGTGGTGTTTCGCTACCGCGACGACATGCCCTTGGTGCTCAGGGATGTGTCCCTAAGTGTCTTCCCCGGGCAATTCATCGCTTTGGTCGGGTCCTCGGGAAGCGGCAAGTCCACGCTATTGCGGCTGCTGCTTGGCTTCGAAACACCCACCTCCGGTGGCATTTATTTTGACGGCCAAGACTTGGCGGGGTTGGACCTGCAAGCGCTCCGAAGACAACTGGGCGTGGTGCTGCAAAACGGCCGCGTTCTTGCCGGCGACATTTACAACAACATCGTTGGCGCAGCGCCCCTTACCATGGATGATGCCTGGGAGGCAGCGCGCCGGGCCGGCCTTGATCGTGACATCGAAGAGATGCCGATGGGCATGAACACGATGGTGAGCGAAGGCGGAGGTGGCCTGTCGGGAGGCCAGCGCCAGAGACTAATGATTGCGCGTGCGATTGTCGGCCGACCGCGCATTTTGCTGTTTGACGAAGCCACCAGCGCCTTGGATAACCAGACACAGTCCATCGTCAGTAAGAGCTTGGAAAACCTGAGCGCCACCAGGATCGTCATCGCCCATCGACTCAGCACCGTCATCAATGCTGACCGCATTTTTGTAATGAGCCAAGGCCGCATCGTTCAGGCGGGTACTTACACCGAACTTATGAAAGAGGAGGGCGTCTTCACGGAGCTGGCGAAGCGACAACTCAGCTGAAGGGCCCGCTCGCTATCGCCAGTTGCACAGCATCGGTGGTGAGCGGCTGCACGAGACAACGGCTGCTGGAAATGGATGGACATTGTTATGCGTAAAGCTCTTTACGTTTTGGGTGTTTTGGAGGATTCCGATATCGAGTGGCTGAGCAAGATCGGGGAGACCCGACTCGTGCCGCCAGGCGAAACTATCATCGTCGAGGGTAAGAGCGTCGACTCTTTATTCCTTGTCCTCAGTGGAGAACTGCAGGTGTATTCGCACGAACTCGACATCGCGCGCTTGCAATCCGGCGAAATTGTCGGTGAGATCTCGTTTGTCGATTCGCGGGCTCCCCTGGCCAGTGTCAAGGCAGTTACTGAGTCCAACGTGCTTGTCATTCCAGGCGAATCGCTGCGCGCCAAGCTCGCCAAGGACGCCGGGTTCGCGTCCAGATTCTATCGCGCGATCGCGATCTTTTTGGCCGACCGCCTTCGAGTCACGGCATCTAGGTTTGGTTACGGCCCGCCGGATCAAGATGGAGCAGAGGTCACCGATCCCAGTGAGCTCCACCCTGAACTGCTCGAATGGATTGATCTTGCCGCAGTTCGATTTGATAAGCTCCTGCGTCGCCTATCGGCCCGTGTGCCGGATTGAGCCGTTCAATGCATGACTTGCTGCCGCGCCGTCTACTGGCGCGGTCAGGTGACAGCGAGCCGTTCCGGACCAGGCCAGCACGGCACTCTTGTCAGGTTGTACCGGGTGGTTTAAGGGACTTAACTCGGTACGCAACGAAATCGCCTTCGTGCTTGGTTTTTATCGTAGTGCGCTCAGTATCGGCCGCTCTCCATACACGTTCATACATGTCTGAACTAATCAGGATTTCACCCCCCGCAGCCGCGGCACAATAGCGGGCTGTACGATTCACCGTGTCTCCAATCACGGTGAACTCCATTCGATCCATGGTTCCCACGAATCCGTGCACGACCTCTCCGCAATGGATTCCGATACCAAAATCGCGGCATGGCTCGCCTTGTTGCCGGCGCACTTCGTTGAGCTTTTCCACCGCGGCTTGCATTTCCACCGCGGCCGCGACCGCATTCTGATGGTGATTCCGGTCATACTCAGGACTTCCAAAGACAGCCAGGATCGCGTCTCCCATATATTTGTCGATGGTCCCGTTGCGAGCGAAGAGAACCGGCACTACTACGGCAAAATAATCATTCAACATCTGAACAACGTCATCAGCGTCCATTTCACTAGCCAAGGCGGTGAAGCCACGGATGTCGGCATTCAAAATCGTGACTTCGCTACGGTCGCCACCCAGCCGTAAGCGGCCACGATGCGTGAGCAGCCGCTCCGCAATCTTAGGGGAGAACTGCCGCAGCAGGTTGGTCTTGGCGCTGGTTTCGCGCCTGAGCGAGGCCTGTAAGCGATGGGTTCCCACCGCCATAGCCGCATACTGAGCAACTACAACCAGTAAGCGCAAGTCCTCCTCGGTGAATGTGCTGTCGGCTTTTAGCGCCCCACCGCACACCACGCCCAGCGCCTCGCCCTGCCAAAGCAGTGGAGCGTACATGCCAATATCGACCGGGTTCTGCACCACACTCATACTCACGTCTGCTTCGATATTGCGCTTCCAAATGAATGCCTTCTGTTCGGACATGGACCGCCGCGCCAGAGTCTCACTCAAGTACGGCTCGCGGGTGAAGTTGTGAGCTTTCAGCAGAAGAGCGTCGGTTTGGGGGTCGTGCAGCACGACCGCCCAGCTCTGCCCCTTGGGAATTACTTCGACCAGCCGGTCGACGATTGCGGGCAGCAAAGACTCCAGCTTCGTTTTGGCACAGAACTGGAGCGGGAGATCACAGATCACCTTGAGCCGACGAGAGCTCTCGTCCTCGGCGCCTTGCAGAGGGACTATACAGACGGTTGCGTCTACGTCTTGCGCAATGGCCACTTGCGGACTGGCCGCGTCAACCTGGGGTTCCAGAGCAGACCCCAGTTCAAGGTAATTGGTTTGCGCGAGCGACGTGGTCAGCTCGAAAGACTCTATAGTTAGGGTAGTCTCCCCGGCAATTGCGACGTCATGCAGGTGGAGACGCTGCTTGCCCAGTCCTTTGATTTCGACGTCATTCAGCCGTGTGCCGCGGGAACTGTTGCGGTCTTCAATCCACCAGACGTCATTCTCGAGCCAGATGCGGCCGTGCAGGCGAGACACCTTCTGGTCGGGCGTCAGATCCAGGCCAATGGGAAATTTCTCCTCTGCCCGGCCAAAGGTGAAATCTGCGGTTGACGTCTGCTTGACGCTTTGTTTACCGCGATAAGAGCATGCAATACGCATGGCGGGTCAAAGGAAAATTAGACGTGCCGCGCAGAGAAGCCTGCGGGTGGTCCAGCAGCCCCTTCGCGCGATCGGAGGACTCGGCCGAACTTCCCTGACTTCCAGGTTCCGGGCACGCGGTTCAGAAGGTATACCCAATCCCAGCCAGAGGCACAGCCTTCGAGTGCAGACCACTTTCGTTCAACCTTATAAGGACATTGGCAGTCAGCACCAGCTTCGAAACCTTGGGCAGGGGACGGATTTTTCCTCCCAGCGATGCACTGGTAATGCTATAGGAGATGTTGCTACTGTCAGCAAGACTGTCGTATGCAACCGTGTTTGGGCTTGGCGCGGTTGTGCAAGCCCCTGTACATGGCGCGAGAAACTGTTGCGAAGTGACGGACTCGGTTTCTGCGCGAATCACCCTTTGCCCAATGATGTCGAAGGAGCCGGTCATCCACTTTGTCACCCTGGCATCCGCCCCGGCGGAATAGGCGAAATCGCTGGGAGCGTAACCTTTCGCACCGGTAACCGCAAGATCGCCGGCAAGAATGGAACGGCTGTTCCACTCGTAGCCAAACAACACGTGCGGGGAGATCCTGGCACGATAGGAGACAACCACGAAGGGTTTCACGCCGTACGAGCCTGATCCTAGATAATTGAGGGCATCGCCGCTTGGGAAACGCGTGTCCAACCCGGCGGCGAACTTTATCCGTTCACCCGACCATGCATTCCACTTCACGCGCGCGACGACATCCCCGATCCCTGACGCCGAGTTCCTGGGGCTGCTGCCGCTACCCGTGTACGAAGGATCGGGAAATGCGTGATTTAAGCAGCTGGGGTCAAGACCCGCGGCACCGGACCGAGGGCTCGTGTTGGGGCAGTTTTTAAACAAATGGAAAAAGTAAGGAGGCCCATTCGTGTTGGTTGTGTTTTGATTGGGATTTGTCGCATCAGGACTGCCGGCAGCCGGCGTATAGAATCCACTGGATCCAAGGACAATCGTGTCTTGTGAGGTTAGATCCATCTGAACACTTTCAATCGGTATCACCATTGAAAGGTCGACATGGTTCGTAAGCCCAAATGTTATATAGGAAGTGTACTGGTTAACCTTAAGATCGATGGAATTTACGGTTCTTACAATATCGCGAACAAAGGCGCAACCGTTGAGATTGTTGCTGGTGGAATTGATTAAAGCGCTGCATGTGACCGGCACACCCGGTGCCGAATTGTCGAAAGGGTCGTCGGTGTGGGTTAGAACGGCCGGGATATTACGCAGATTTACGCCATCTATTTTGTCAAAATCGAAAAACTGATAGCTGAACCCGACGAACAGCCGATGGCGCCCGACGGTTTCGCCACGCTCACCCAGAACCGGCCCCAAACTGTCGGTGCTGGCGACGAACGTCTTGAGAGAGGGATCATAGGTAAGCACGATTCCGGACGAGGGGGAAGCTAGCGGCAACAGGTTTGCCTGCCGTCCTATATCGCTGGTCAGGGGCGCCAAACGGCTCTCGATGTCACCCGGGCCACTGTTGAAGTGCGATCCATGATGGCCGACATCAAACAGGACATTTGTGAAATCGAATGCGGAGGAGCCATACTCCTGTGGAATAACGCACGCCAGCTTGCTGCTCTGCGCCGAACACGGTCCCTGTGCCAAGGCGCTCGTACAACCGAGAATCAAGCCGACGAGCGCGGATAATCTTCTCTGCACGTAAGTCTCCTAGGCGAAATCGGGAAGCCCCAAAAAGGTGGTCAAAGTTTACTCAGCCCTATCGTTTTGTCAAGGAGCAAAGCGCTTCCTGGCTCAGCAGAACTTGCTCCAAGACCAGGTTTTTTGGGCGCTGTTCGCCCCGACTTCACAACTCTTAGCTTTAAGTGCTAGCAGGTTTGAGTGCTAGCACGGCTGCGATGCGATCTGCCGGGTAGCGCTCAGCTACCGAATGCCGGTAATGAACCATGATCCATTCGATTTCGCCAGCTCATATACCGCTTTGTCCCTGCGGGGCTGCGGCTTTCCACCCTTCGGCGTGTCCTCCTCAAACAGAAGCGCGTGAACCGTGGCCTTTTGATTATCAGAGCTGACCTCAACACTTTCTATCTGCACCTGGTAGGTGATTTTGGCAATGTTGGCAAAGGTCTCCTTGAGTTTGCCGTATGCCTTTCCCATATTTGGCCAGATGGCCCGTAAGGCATCTGCATCCCTCGCATCGAAAGCTTGCTCGTATCGGCTGATCACGGCCCGTATGGCGGCATCATCGAGCGCGCTAGGGGAGGGCGCCGATGGCTTGGCTGGGGGTGGCACCGGCGGCGGCGCAGCCGGCTGATTCAAGGCCGCGAGCGCAGAATCCACGTCACTGATGTACTTGCGCGCGTCGGCAGCATGGGGCCCTCCGCCTTGAGCGATCGATTGCAATGACTGGCGCACCGCTTCCAACTCGCGCTGATCGTTTGCGCTCGCCGCCTCCTGGTATTTTTGGACAATTTGCCGATAGTTGGTTTCGTATTGTTGCAGGCCAAGCTGTTCCTGCTGAGCTTTATCAATTTCTGAAGACAGAGCTGCCGTGTCTCCGCCGGCCTGTTTGAGCTCCTCCAACTTCTGACGGGCAGAGGCCAGATCCCCTTCCGCCGTATATCGACGGATGCTGGCCTGCAACTCGGAAATTTCTTGCTCATGCTGCTGCTGATCCAGACTGCTTAAGTCGTCGCGTACCTTCTGCCGAAGCTGTTCCGCATCCGATTTTCTGGGACCCGCCGACTGAATGATCTGTTCCAGCAAGGCGGCGGCGGCGTTCAGGCTGTTCCGATCATTCTTCCGCAAATCCTGCTTGGCTCGGGAGAACAATTCCTCTTCATGCTTACGCTGCGGGATAACCTGGTCCAGGTATTTCTGGGCGTCATCCCGTCTCGATCCACCTTGCAATGTCAGAATCTCCCGAAGAGTTCTTTCTGCAGGCTGAAACTTTCCCGCATCCACATCGGCTTTTGCCTGCTGCCACCATTGTTCTTCCTGCTGCCGCAGCTTGCGGAATCCATTGTCCTGCATTGCGCTTCGGATTGCCGCTTCCTTGCTCTGAATCTCGGAAGCCAGCGGACCGTTCAATGAATCAACGTCCTGCAGTGAGTGCAGCGCGCCGGCAAGGTCATCGGTGGCGACTTGCTTGTCTGATGCGTCGATAGCATTACGCTGCCGTAGCTCGATCGGATTCACTTGAGATTGCGGAGGAGCAGGTTTTGACACCGTGACCACGCCATTCTTATTTGCTTTTCCTCCCCAACTCAGATACCAACCTGCCCATGCCAGGGCTATAACACAGGCCACCGCAATCGCGGGCCGTTTCCACCGCCAGCTTGCTTGAACCTGTGGAGCCTTAACATGTAATGGGTCAAAGCCGCGTCTTGACTCTGGAACTCTAGGTGGGACAGCTACAAAATCCCGAGAGAGCACTCCCCGCTTAGCGTCAAAGGCTGGAGGCTCGATCGGAGGCGGGGGTGGCACAGGACTCAAGACGGGTACGTCCGCAGAGATAGGCACTCCCGATTCGGCTTCCGAGCGAGACGGGACTTCCACCACAGGAGCCGGCATGATTGCTGAATCAGCCGGCGCCAGTGGCGGGGCTGCAGATGCCTGCGGGGCCGCAGCCTGGGTCTGTGTATGGGGTTCGCTAACGTCCGCCGGATCTATGGGAGGTGGACCAGACCAAGCGTATTCTTTGGAGAGTGGGGGATCATGACGCTCGACACCGCCGGATGGTGGAGCGCTGGTTTTACGCTGGGCGAGTTCGATTTCGTCCAACACGCGCAGGACCCGGGGGTCATATGTCTCCAGAGCCTGGGTCGCGAGCGCCTCGTTCAACGTCATCGTAGCCCGCTCGAAATCGCCTCGCTCAACGAGCAGCCGGATCGACTCAAATTCTTTCTCTTGTTTCCTTTTCTTCTCCCGAGCCTCAATTTCCACCTGAGCGGAACTCAAGAGCTGACTCACCGCCGTGTTGGGTCCAAGAGTGACGAGCGTCTGCTTCGCTAGTTCAATCGCTTCACTGAATCTCTCGCGATTGATCTTGACCTTAATGTCCCGAATCCGCTGCTCGATCGCTTTGCGGGTTTGAAGCTTCTTGTCCTGGATCTCCGCACTTTCCTGCAACAGCAGCAATTCCTTATTGCCAGGAAAGGTTTTCAGCCCCGCCTGGGCTGCTTCAATCGCATCCCGAAAGCGATTCCCCTTGCTTAATGCCTTGACCTTCTCGCAGGTTTCCCGCAGCAGAACCTCCCGTTCAATCTGGGTTTGTTGTGCGCGAGCAAAGCCCACTAATCTTTCCAGATCTGTGTTATCGGCAAAGTCAATGGGAAACTTTTCTGACCGGCTGATCACCTCCGGATACCTCTTCTCGTCGATGAGCGTTTTAAGGGCCTTCCATTCCTCCTGCAACCTTTCGGTCTTAATCTGCTTCTCTTGCTGGGCTCGAACCAACGCCAGCAGCTTTTGCACGGAAGCGTCTTTTGGCTCGGCCCGGCGCAGAGGCTCGAGCAACGCCACAGCGTCCGCGAAATTCCCTGAGGCTGAGTGAGCTCGAGCGGCTGCCAGCGTGGCTTGCTTCTGCCGGTCGGATTGATCTCTTCGAGCGGTTTCGAGCGCCTTTACGACCTCATCATCATCGGGAAAGCTCTCCCGCAACTTGGAGAGCAAAACGATGCACTCATCGTAGCGGCGTTCTCCTAGAAGATTTCGAGCGATCGCGAGGTCTTGGAGCTTACGTTGCTCGGCTTGTTCGGATCGCACGCTGGCTAGCAGCCGGGCAATCTCGTCATCCTCGGAATATTGCTTCCGCAGCTTGCTGAGTAACGCGACGGACTCGTCATAACGGCGGGAGGCGAGCAGATTCCGCGCCTCCGCTATGGTCTGTAACTTGCGTTGCTCCGCTTCTTCCTCACGGAGCGTATTTAGTAACTTGGCTATTTCATCGTCTTTGGGAAACTGTTCCTGAAGATCCGCCAGCAAGGTATTGCATTCCTGGTAGCGCCGTGCGGCCAGGAGCTGGCGGGCCTTTGCGATCCGTTGCTGCTTGCGCTGATGTTCCTCTTCGGCACGGGCAGTTTGCAGAAGGTTCCCGAAGTCGTCTTCCGCGGGGAACTCCACTTGCAGGCTGACCAGCAAAGAAATGCACTGTTCGTACTGGCGGCCCGCCAGCAATCTTCGTACCTGCGCCAGACCTTGCAGACGCTGCTGATTCCTTTGATCTTCGTGAACGTCGTTCAATAGCCGGGCGATTTCGTCGTCCGCTGGGAACTGCTTCTGGATTTCGTTGAGTAAAACAGTGCACTCTTCATGCCGGCCGGCAGCCAGTAAAGTCCGCGCTTTTTCCAAAGTCTGCCGCCGGTGTTGTTCGGCCTGATCTTCGCGAACGGTTTCAAGCAACCGGACAATCTCTTCTTCCTGAGGGAATTCCTGGTGCAACTCGCTTAAGAGCTGAACGCAGTCCTCATATTTCTGCAGCGTCCACAAGCTCCGCGCCTGCTGCATGGTTTCGAGTAACCGTAGGCGCCGCTTGCGTTCCGCCTTTTCCTTAGCGACTTGTTCCTGTAATACGGGCGCCAGTTTGTTGGATGGCTCGAGCTGTACAACCTTGAGCAGAAATGCTTCGGCTTCCTCAGGCATGCCCTCGACCATCCGCAACTTGGCATCCTCCAAGTATTGGGATACCAACTGCGAACGATCAAACTCTTGCTGCACACGGAGCTGCAACGCTTGCGCCGACTCAAAAGCGGGATCTAGTTGCAGCGCATTGTCGGCTTCGATCCTCGCCTCTTGGATTTTCCCCTGCTCGAGGAGCGCATATCCCGCTTCGACGAATTGTTGGGCTCTGGGCCGGATCAGGATGCGCTTCAGTTCAGCATTGACCTTATCCAGCAAGTTGCGGGCCTGTGTATTGGTCGATTCAATCTGCAAAGCCTGACGGAGCACATCGCGAGCGTCAGGGTAATTTCCCTGCCGTACCAGGTCCTGACCCTGCGACACTAGCTTGGCAACGGTAGCGGATTGGAGTCCCTTGCATATGGACTCCAGATCAAGCAGACAATCTTCCATCGACTGGTATCGTTCCCCGGGCAATTTTCGCAGTGTTTTTCGCGTAACCGCGTCCAGCTCAGGAGGAAATTCAGAAACGATTTCGCAGAGAGAGCCCGGCTCGTGCTCGCAAATACTGTGCATCAGATTTGCTGGCGCCTCTCCCCGGAATGGCCTCTGATAACTCAGAAGTTCGTAGAGGAGAATTCCAAAAGACCAGATGTCGGAGCGCTCGTCGGCATGGTCGCCGTGGTATTGCTCCGGCGACATGTATGCGAAAGTTCCGATGAGCATTCCAGTCTGGGTTTTGGAAGATTCCATGACCCGTGCGATGCCGAAGTCCACCACCTTGATGGTTCCATCCTTGTTCAGCATCACATTTCCGGGCTTGATATCGCGGTGGATGATGCCGCGTTTATGCGCGTAATCAAATGCGCGGCAAGCCTGAACCGCGTACGTCAGCTTCAGGGAAAGCGTGAGCTCCGGCCGGCGGGCAATCAGTTGTTCCAGGCTTTCACCCTCGACCAATTCCATCGCGATATAAGGCGTGCCTGCCTCTTCACCCATGTCATAAATCGTAACGATGTTGGGGTGCTGCAGCCCGCCCGCGGATTGGGCCTCGCGGTAGAACCGCTGGAGCAAATTAGAATCTTCGGCCACTCCCTTGCTGATCGTCTTGAGTGCCACAAGGCGATTGATAATGGGATCGCGGGCGCGGTAAACAATTCCCATGGCTCCGCGGCCCAGCTCTTGAATGATCTCGTATTTGCCTAACTTGTTCACGTTGTCAGAAAACACCAATCAGACAAACACATCCCCCATTTTGCTCCGGCGGTTTTCGAAGCAACAGGCGGCCAGCAGGGGAAACAACTGGGAGGGCACTGGGATCAGCCCCCTCAGGGTGGGATAGTATGGTGCCAAAAAGTCACTAGGGTGTCAATTGAAGCAAGGCTGTTGGTAGTGACTGAGTTTAGCCTAGGTGGTTTTTCACAGCCATAGCAATAGAATCCGGCTCGGGCAGGTCAGCAAATAGGTGGAAAACCAGCACCAGGGACGGGCCCGCGGGTGTTGCCAAGCGGCTGCACGTGTAGACCTTATCGATAGCCCTGAGTGCCTATTCCATAATGCCTTATATATTGCTCAATTATCTTTCAGGATGGCATTTGGTTTAGTATATTGGGCAAATGCCGATCTTATCATTACTAGGGCTAGGGGCTGAAATCGCAGCCCGGCGTAAAAGCTTGAAGCTCAGCCAGTCAGAGCTGGCGCGAAAGGCCTCGGTCAGCAGGGCCACCCTCGATGCGCTGGAGAACGGACGAACCGGCGAGCTCGGGTTTTCCAAAATCACAAAGATTCTGGCGGCGTTGGGGCTGGAACTGAAGCTCCAAGAGGCAGGCCACCGCAGTCCCACTCTGGAGGAACTCCTGCAAGAGAATCGCGATGATAAAGGTCTGGACAGACGCAGCTGAAGCGGGTTTGCTCGACCGCTACGAGGAGCGCGGCGCGAGCTTTGCCTACCTGCCCGGCGCTCCTGTCCAGCGCGCCGTCTCAGTCACGATGCCGGTGCGCCTGCCCTCCTGGAGCCTTCCCTTCGGCCTGCTTCCGATCTTCGAGATGAATTTGCCGGAGGGCGTTTTGCGCGAGCGGCTGCGTCTCGCGTTCGCGAAAGCCACCGGGACTTTCGACGACCTCGACTTGCTCTCCATCGTCGGCCGCTCGCAGATCGGACGCATCCGCTACACCGGTGCTGGCGAGCAATTGCAGGAAGACGTTCCGTTTCAGTCGGTGGACGAAATCCTTGCGCGCCCGCGCGGCGGACATTTGTTCCCGTATCTTCTCGACAAGTTTGCAGCCTTCTCCGGCATCAGCGGCATGCAGCCTAAAATCCTCGTCCGCGATGAGAAAGCATCCGCCGCACTCAAAAATGCAACGCCCCGCCTCCCCCAAAGCTGCCGGGGCGCTACCCACGTCGTGAAATTCTGGGAGCAAAACCAATTCCCGCAGCTTGCCGCAAACGAGCGTTTCTGCCTTACCGTTGCACAACGGTGCGGCCTGGAGGTGCCGCCCTACGGCCTGTCCGAGGATGGCATGGCGCTCGTGATCGAGCGGTTCGACCTGCGCTCGGATGGGACCTATCGGGGCTTTGAGGATTTCTGCGTGCTGAACGCGCGAAGGACGGATGAGAAATACCGCGGAAGCTATGAAACCGCTGTGATGAAACGCTTGGTGCAGTTCGCGAATTCTCGGCACATCAATGAGGACCTCGAAAGGCTCTTTACGCTCATGGCGCTCAATTGCGCGATTCGCAACGGCGATGCCCACCTGAAGAATTTCGGGATCGTTTATGACGACGTTCTGGGCGAAGCGCGGCTGGCCCCGGTTTACGACCTGGTGACCACCTCCGTCTACCTGCCCAAAGACAGCATGGCTTTAACGCTGAATGGAACTACGCGATGGCCGAGTGCAAAGGAGCTGCGCAGGCTTGGAGAAACCCAGATGGTGGGCGCGCCAGCAAAGGTGAGGCAGATTCTTGAGCGCATTGGCGATGCCATCGCCCAGACAATTCCAGATATGCGCTCCTACATGAAGGAGCATCGCGATTTTGCAGAGGTCGGCGAGCGAATGCTTGAGGAATGGGAAAAAGGAGCAGCCGGGTCACTGCGGTCAGAATGACTCTCCTTCCCTCCCCCACGGCTTGCCAGCCTGCCCTGTGGCTTTCACAAGCATGCTGCCTGGTTGTACTGTCGGCCAACTAACTTTCAAGCGAAACAACGTGTCAGCGTGCCAGCCAACGCGTGTGCCCGTCAATACATTCCAACGGTTTAGATTGCATACTCAAGCGTGCGCCGTCAGGGGCGGTTGTGCTTGTGGCAATTAACCAACCACACCCGATGGCAATGCGGAGCGACGGCTGAAGATTACGCGCCCTAGGGGAGGCAAGCCCTCCGTCTCGCACCAGAGTCGGGCCTGATGGAGGTCGGACCGCAACCTTGGCCGCATCGCTTCGAACTCCGCGCGACGTTTCTCGGCACTGAATGGGGTCGCAGTCTTGGCGTGCATTCGCGCTGTCTCTTGTGCGTGCTCACTCGTATGCCCGTTCTCCAACCCGAGGAAACGCGCTACCCGGCTTACGGTGTCACGCGGATTGTCGAGAAGGTCCTCGCAGTCAAGGGATAAGACACGTTCTGGCAGGCGCCGCGCGAGATCCGCAAAAAGCTGCATGTGCAGGGCCCACAGGCACGCAGCTGTCTCTCCGTCTGAAAGGACGCGAGCCGGAGCATCGCCAGTGAAACCCGGCACCTTCCAACCCCGAAATGCAGGGAGCCGGCCCCTGGTCCAGGTTCGTCGATCCTCTGACGCCAAGCATCCCATCACGAACGGTTCAAGATCCGAGTACAGCAACACCCCCCGAGCGTCGGGGCACACTTCCAGCAACGGCTCGATGATACCGTTGACACAGTCGCAGGCCTTGGTCAACGGTAACTCGTTCAGAGCGGGATCGACGCGGCAATGCAGGTCGCTGATCGCCGCCAACAACTGGATGCCGGTTTCGCTGCGAACGAAATTGCGGTCGCCCAGGTCGATCAGCGCGAGTTCCGTCAACGAGGCGGGCTCCCGGTATGCAAAGACAACGCCTGGCGGAGCGAGCGATCGAACGAGCAGTGTCGAACAACAAAATGCGTGGTGGAACACGTAACGCGGCGCAGGAAGCGTCATCCGGAACTCGCGATGGTACCTGATAACCTCGGCAAAACTTAGACGTCCAGCGACCGGCACTTTTCCCTCGAGGTGTGGAAGATCGTGAAACGTGGTGATATCGAAGAGCTCGCGGCTCATCTGCAGAAATTCGATACTCTCCTCGTTGCGGATCACCTTCCATGGAAATTGCCAGGGCTCTCGAGTCAGAGGTTGCAAGTGTCACCAAAATTAATAGGGCGTGAAAGCAATGCGATCAAGATCGCCACCTTCTCGCGTTGTATGGACCCATCCCGTGATCGAGATACGCTCCCCGGCGGGATCCGTTCCCCGATAGATCACCGGTGTCACTTCATGATAGAACTCGCTGGGAAAAACGACGAGCCGGTTATCCTCGGGGATGAACCGAGTGTAGGTCTCCGCAAAGCAGGGCTCCTGGCTCTCATCACGGTCGAAGCCGGGTCTGAAGTAGGTGTCGTACAGAAGCAAATCGCCACCCTCGAATGACCGAGGTGTCTGATGCAGGTTGTACACGAACGTCACCCGGCGAGTGTTTTCTGGGCCGGTATCGTTGTGAGGCGTAAAAAAATCTCCGTTCCCATAGAAGAGAGCATGAGTTTCTGACAAGGAAGGCTCGACTGGCGCAATCCGAAGTCGGTTCTGTGCTTCCGGCCACCGGGCGAGGAATCGAGCGTAAAAAGCCCGTTCGAGCTCGGGTGCGAGGTATCGAAAGCAGTCCGGCAGGATTTTGGATCGGCGATAGTCGAGATGAATGCCTGCCGTGGTCTCGGCCACCAGGAGCTCACTGCTTTTCGACAACAGGGCAGCGTGCAAGGTGTCACGCACCGCTGGCTCGAGGAACTCACGTACCATGATAAAAGGCGCCGGCTTCAGTCCACCCGGCGCTGACTGAAGTGGTGACGGGCGCCCGGTGATGCTCGAAATGATCCGCGAGGCCTTTAGATGAGCGGGTTCGGCCGCCAAGAGCTCCTCATATGCCGCCGCGGCCTCATCGAGTCTACCTTCTGCGCGCAACCGATCTCCCCACCATTCGAGCTGCTGAGGATTAGCCGTCATCGTTGAACAATCTTAGCAAATTCCATAGTGCAAGGTTCATGATGTCTTCCAGCTCGGGATGCAGGGAAATCAAAATTCTATGTTGTGCGTGAACCGGGCAAGACCCACGACCAATGATGTGGCAGGCGCATCCTTGTTGCATCGCCGGTTTCAGGCTGAACGAAGAGCAATCGTTCGCCCAGTGCAGCGATCGTCGCTCTGACCGGTACTGACCCGACCTATCCTTGACAGGTCGCCGCAGCCAGTGTAATGTCACGAAATTGCGCAGAGGCCGGACAATCGACGGTCCGCATTGTGATCTGCCGGCTGACTGGTTAAGGAGAGAAAATGTCCAAAGAGAACGTCGCACTTTTCATCAAGGCCGCTAACAAGAACCAGGATTTGATTCGCCAGATCACGACAAAAGACCGAACCGCCGATTGGGTTGCCATCGCTCAGAAAGCGGGTTATGAGTTTACCGCCGCCGAATTTGCGGAGGTCGTGTCCGACACCCTGGGTAGACCAACGACGCCAGATAACGCGGTCCGCGAGTACCTGCTGGCGCAGAAGACAATGGCCAAGGGTGAACTGAGCCAGGCCGTGCTCGAGGGTGTGGTTGGTGGTACTGCCGCCTTTGTG
>Ga0182015_10001662_pt1 | contig 28793 bp, 26 predicted proteins | sample 712P3MmetaG_FD_120478 | JGI IMG/M metagenome (GOLD analysis project Ga0182015, IMG submission 120478) | Permafrost microbial communities from Stordalen Mire, Sweden - 712P3M metaG | ecosystem: Environmental > Terrestrial > Soil > Wetlands > Permafrost | place: Sweden: Stordalen | collected... | reverse complement strand
TTTCCGACGGGTTTGGAATTTCGGGCGAAAAGACATGACTAACCCGTGACGGCCCTGCCCGCATCGCTGACGCGTAGGCTTGTTCCCATCAACCCACATAGGAGAAGGATCATGAGTTCCGCCCAGGTCCGCCCCATCGAAGGCTCAACAGCACACCCCGGCATCGCCGAGAGTGGTTCTTTTGCAGCGCACTTAAAAACGCTGGAGCGGAAGATTCCGCTTCGCGCCCAATACGAGAATTTCATCGGCGGCCAATGGGTGGCGCCGGCCAAGGGAGGGTATTTCGAGAACATCTCGCCGACCACCGGCAAGGTGATTTGCAAGATTGCCCGTTCGCAAGCCGAGGACGTCGAGCGCGCCATCGATGCCGCGCACGCCGCCGCGCCCGCCTGGGGCCGCACTGCCGTGGCCGAGCGGGCGCGTGTGCTCAATAAGATCGCGGATCGCATGGAGCAATATCTGCCGTTCCTTGCCGCCGTCGAAACCTACGATAATGGCAAGCCGATTCGCGAGACCAATCTGGCGGACATGCCGCTCGCCGTCGATCACTTCCGCTACTTCGCGAGCTGCGTGCGCGCCCAGGAAGGCTCCCTCGGCGAGCTGGACGATGACACCGTCGCCTATCACTATCACGAGCCGCTGGGAGTCGTCGGACAGATCATTCCCTGGAACTTTCCGATTCTGATGGCGGCATGGAAATTGGCGCCCGCCATCGCGGCCGGCAATGCGGTCGTGATCAAACCTGCCGAGCAGACGCCGCTGTCCCTCTTGGTGTTCGCCGAACTCATTCAGGACATCGTTCCGCCAGGCGTGCTGAATATCATCAACGGCTTCGGCCTCGAGGCCGGCAAGCCGCTCGCCTCCAATCCGCGCATCGCCAAGATCGCCTTCACCGGCGAGACGACCACCGGGCGGCTCATCATGCAGTACGCCTCGGAGAACATCATCCCCGTAACCCTCGAGCTCGGCGGTAAATCGCCGAACATCTTCTTCGACGATGTGATGCGCGATGACGATGACTTCGTCGACAAGGCTCTCGAAGGCTTTGCGATGTTCGCGCTCAATCAGGGCGAGGTATGCACCTGTCCTTCCCGTGCGCTGGTGCAGCGATCGATTTATGACCGGTTCATGGAGAAGGCGGTGGCCCGCGTCGAAAAGATCCGCCAAGGCGATCCGTACGACATGAGCACGCAGATCGGCGCGCAGGCTTCGAACGATCAATACGAGAAGATCCTCTCGTATTTCGACATCGGCAAGAAGGAGGGCGCGAAGGTGCTGACCGGCGGCGTCGCTAACAAGCAGTCGGGCGACCTCGCCGGCGGGTACTACATCAAGCCCACCGTGTTCGAGGGGCACAACAAGATGCGCGTGTTCCAGGAGGAGATCTTCGGACCCGTGGTCTCGGTGACGACCTTCGATACGCCGGAGCAGGCGATGGAGATCGCCAATGACACGCTGTATGGGCTGGGTGCGGGTGTCTGGACCCGTGATCTCAATACGGCCTATCGATTCGGGCGCGGCATCCAGGCGGGGCGGGTGTGGACCAATTGCTACCATGCCTATCCGGCCCATGCGGCGTTCGGCGGGTACAAGAAATCCGGCATCGGGCGGGAGACCCACAAGATGATGCTCGATCACTATCAGCAGACCAAGAACGTGCTGGTCAGCTACTCGACGAAGGCGCTCGGCTTCTTCTGATGGCACTCGATCACGTGGGCGTCACGGACGACGCCCGTCAATTGATCGAGGAGCTGAAGGCAGCTCATGGGCCGATCATGTTTCACCTGTCGGGGGGATGCTGCGACGGCAGCGCCCCCATGTGTTTTCAGGTGGGCGAGTTCAAGCTCGGCGGCGTGGACGAGAAAGTCGGCGAGATCGCCGGTTGCGAGTTCTGGATGGATCGCGAGCAGTACAAGCGCTGGTCGCACACTCGCTGGACGGTGGATGTCGTTCCGGGACGCGGCGCGAGCTTCTCGCTCGAGGCGCCGCTCAACAGGCGGTTTTTGATCAGGTCAGAGCTCTGCGCCGTGTGAAGGAATCACAACTGCAGATTCACGATCGCGATGCGGGTGGTACCGTCGCCAGTCGGATTGGCCGCGGCAAACACCAGGGCCTTCGCGTCGGGTGACCACACAGGATGCGTGCCATTCAAGTCGAAGTCGGTGACCCGCCGTAGCGCGGTACCGTCGCGCCGCTCGATATACACCGCATAGGCGCCGGAGAAGTCGCCGCGATTCGACTCGAACGCCAGCCACTCCCCATCCGGCGACCAAGTGGGCGCGCGGCCTTGCCCGGGTTGGTTCTCCAGCATGCGGTGGCTATTGTCGGCGAGGTCCAGAAGCCAGATCGTGTTCTTGGTTTGATCGTAGCGCTGGCCGTGATTGAGCTGGCCGGCGAATGCAATCCAGTGACCGTCGGGAGACACGCTCGGCATGCCCGTGAGGATTTGTCCCGGATCCGTCAACGTGACCAGCGACGATCGGCGTAGATCGATGCGCTGAATGGACAGGTCCTTGCCGTTCATGACGGCAAGCTCATCGCCTCCCGGATACCACGACGGATAGAACGAGGAGCTCGAGGATCCGGCATGCGCGACCTCTCGTGCATTGGTTGCATCCGCTCCGATGACCCAAACACCGTTCTTGCCCGTCGTGTCCGTTCCGGTGAAGGCGATGAGCCCGTTATCCTTGGACCAATTAGCCCGCGTTGCGGAGACGGGCAGCGGCGCGGTGTCAAATCTCTTGAGGCCGCCGCCGGCGGCCGTCACAGCCCAGAGATCCCATTGCGGAACGTCGCGCTGCTTGCGGCTGAACAGCACGGTTTTGCCGTCGGGCGAAAAGCACGGCCAGTAGTCCGTGAATCCGTCCCCGGATGTCAGGTAGCGCACCCCGGCGTTCGAGGACGGCGGTGCATCGAGCGCCACGGCGTTCGCGGCCGCCCCGATGGACGCAAGAAGTACGAGCGCCCACTTGATCGACATCATCATCGCCTCCCTCATCCAACCGCGGCCAGGGCCGGCGCAGGCGCGCGATACAACCGCTGTGCCAGCACCAGCGCGGCAGCCAGCACCAACGCGACCGCGACTGCTCGAAATCCACCCTCGAGACTCCCCGTTCGCTTGGCGATGGCACCGATGATCGAGAGGGAAAAGAACGAGCCGAGACTGCCGAAGGAGTTGATGAATGCGAGTGCGGAAGCGGCCGAGCGCCCGCGGAGAAACTCGCCCGGGCAGGCCCAGAACGGACCGAGATAGCTGACGAGCCCGGAGGCCACGACGCACCAGAGTGCGACGCGGGCGGGGAGCGACGATGTCGCGCTGACGAAGTAAAGGCCTAGGGCGGCGGCCATCAGGGATATGGCGGCATGGAAATATCGCTCGCCTCTCCTGTCGGAACTGCGCGATACGATCACCATCGCCGCCAGACTGACCGCGCTCGGGATCATCACGAGGACACCGACGCCTGAGTTCGAATAACCGCCGGCGACGGCCTTGATGGATTGGGGCATCCAGAAGCCCGTGAGATACAGGCCCATCAGGAACAAAAAATGAATCGCTGTGAAATGCAAAATGCGGGGATGGGTCAGCGATTGCAGGATGCCGAGCTTCCCCGCCCCCGGGTTGGCGGCCGCGTCGGCCGCCAGGGAGTCGTGGACTTTCGCCTTTTCTTCGAGGCTCAAGAACGAGGCGTCTGCCGGGCGATCGGGAAGAAATCGATAGGTCAGCACTGCGCAGACAATGGCCGGAAGCGCTTCGAGAATCAGCAGCCATCGCCAGCTGGCGAGGCCAAAGCCGTGCACATGGTCCAATATCCAGCCTGACAGCGGCCCGCCGAGAATGCTCGCGGCCGGCAACGCCGTCAGGAACAATCCGATCGCTTGGGCCTGTTGCCGCTGAGGGAACCAATAGGACAGGTAGTAGAGCATTCCCGGATAAAATCCGGCTTCCGCCACACCGAGCAGAAAGCGTGCCGCATACAATTGCGGCGCGTTCCTGACGAAGCCGGTCAGCAGCGCGACCACTCCCCAGGTCAATAAAATGCGCGCGATCCACCTGCGGGCGCCGGTCCGATGCAAGATCAGATTGCTGGGAATCTCGAACAGGAAGTAGCCCAAGAAAAATACACCGGAGAGGAGCCCGTACTGTTCGCTCGACAGTCCGAGCTCGCGATTCATATCGAATGCCGCGAACCCCACGTTGATCCGGTCGAGGTAGGCAACGACGTAGAGCACGAACAACAGCGGAAGCAGATGCCGGCGGAGCTTCCGTGCAAGACCCGCAGCCGAAATCTCAGTGGGGATACCGCCGCACTCCCGGCGCCGGGCGCCCCATGACGCCGCGCCGTTGTTCGGGGCTCATCTGGCGCCATTGGCGCCGCAGTTCCTGGCGGCGCTCCAAGGGCATCTGCCGGAACCGCCTGAACTGCTCACGCACTTGTTGCTGCTGCTCGGGGGGCATGGCCTTGAATTGCTGCCAGCGCTGCCGCAAGACCTGCCGCTGCTCGGGCGGCATGGCGCGCCATTGCTTGAAGCGCTCCTGAGCGCCGGTGCGCTGCTCCGGCGTCATGGTGATCCACCGCTGGCTCCCTCTCGCGAGCGCCTGTTGCTTCTCGGGCGGCAGAGTGTCCCACTTGCCCTGGAAATTCTGCAGGAGCTGCTGTTGCTGGGGTGACAGGGATTGCCACGAGCGGGGCGCGGCGGGTGCGGCGGACGCGGGCGGTTCGGCAGGCGGCGCCTGCTGACCCGGCGGGGGCTGGGCGACGCTCACGTCGATCGCCGTCAGGACCAATGCGCACAGCAGCAGAACTCGCGGCAATGAGCGCGTCATTGCTTTGGGCTCTGCGGCGGCGGCCCGGGATTCTGATTTCCCGGCGGCGTCTTTTTTAAAAATTCCCACCAAGCAGAATCTCCGTGATCGTCTTCGCCCAAGAACTCGATGAGCTCGTCATCGGGCGCGTCCGCCGGCCGCGGCTGTGCCGCCGGGGGCGCGCGTCCCGTCGGCGGTGGTGCAGGCGCCTGCCCGGTAGCCGGCGCCTGTCCCATGGCGGTCAACCCCCAGAGAACCGCTCCGAGGGCCAACCAATATCTTGGCGAGTTCGACAGCCATGCTCCGGTGAGGCTCCTATTCAGCCGGCTCCTATGCAGTCGGCTCGCTGCTCGCGGTTTTATCCGCCCAAGCATAAAAGTCGATATCGTCTTGAAGCATGTCCATCGCATCACCGGAACTCTCATCGCTCGCGGCGATAATGTCCAGATCTTCGAATTTCGATTGAGTGTCGGCGGCCGACATCTGTCCGTGCTGGCCCAGCAGACCTCCGAACCACAGGGCGACCCCGAGCACTGCCGCGGCGGTGACGCCGACGGCCGATGTCCATACGGGGATGCGCATGAGCCAGGGGCGGCGCGCCGAAGCGTCGGCGGCCGCCAGCGCGGCATGGCGCGCCTGTGTGAGCCGCGAGCGCGTACGCATGTCTAGACCCGCCACGCTGTCCAGGAACAGCGCGCGGCTGCGCTCTTCCAGCGCGGAAATTGCGGGGTCCATATTCTCTTCGGTCATCGCCAAACCTCGCCCAGTTGTTCGCGCAGCGTATGCACCGCCCGCGAGTAATGCGTTTTAACGCTGCCCTGCGAGCAGCCCATGGCGCTCGCCGTCTCGGCGACATCCAGTCCCTCGAAGTTGCGCAGCATGAACGCCTCACGCTGCCGCGCCGGCAACTCCCGCAGCGATGATTCCAGTTTCTGCATGGCCTCATCCTGAATCAACCGCTCCGGCACGGAAGGTCCGCTGTCTGCAACGCTTTCCATCGGATCCTGCGCCTCGTTGTCCGGATCTTCCTTGGGGCCGGGCAGCCAGACCATGAAGCGCTTGCGCACGCTTCGGCGCCGCTGCAAGTCACGGATGCCGTTCTCCAAGATGCGATAGAACAGCGGGCGCCACTCGGCGCTCGGACGCGCCGCGTAGTTGCGAGCCAGCTTCAACATCGCATCCTGAACCGCGTCCATGGCGTCGTCGGGGTCGCGCAGCGCGACCTGCGCCATGCGAAACGCGCGGCGCTCGATGTCGGCCAAGAATTTATCCAGTTCTCGCGTCTGCTCCAGAACCGCTCCCCCAGGTGCCGGCGCGGGACCATCCCATACCATCCAAGCGCTGGGGAGCGTATCAAAGCCCGACATACCGCGTCCTCTTGCATCGACGGCAATTGGCCGTTACGGGTATAACGCCTGCGGTGGGTGACGGTTGACGGATGTCACCGCAGGATCAGCGACTTACGCACATGGACTGTGACTAGGCGTGCAATATTTGCAACCATACTTAGATCCCGGCATCTAGAGCGTGGTGTAACCCCTTGATCCACCGGGATTCATTTCAATTTCGCACACTTTTTCACCAATTTGATTATGTCTCGACATATAACGGGCACTTAGGGCTCATGATCCCGGTTTCTCAACAGACTTATCCACAGGTTTTGTGGACAAGCGATCGCGCATGATCTTGCGCATCGCCTTGGACACGCCTTTGCGCCGGGTCTTCGACTACTTGCCACCCGCGGATGGTGCGCCCCCGCATACGGCCCCCGGCGTCCGGGTGCGCGTACCCTTCGGCCGTCGCGAGACGGTGGGCATCCTGATGGAGATCGCCGAGGAATCGCCGATCGAGGCCGCCAAGCTCAAGCGCGCCGTGGAAGTGTTGGATTCCCAGCCGCTGTTCGACCCCGTGACATTCGATTTACTCCGGTGGGCCGCGGATTACTATCACCACCCCATCGGCGAAGTCATGGCGGCCGCCTTGCCGGCGAGCCTGCGGGGCGGTCAAGCTGCTCGCGCGCCTATCGAGGTATGGGAACTCACTGCAGCGGGCCGCGCCGAGCACGAGCGCTCCACGGCCAAGCGCGCGCCGAAGCAACGCGCCTTGCTGGCGCTGCTCGCGAGGCGCGGCCCGGCCACCATCGAGGAGCTCGGGGAGTTCGCCCCGGCTCTATTCCGGACGCTGGCCGACAAAGGTTGGGCCGCGCCTCGATCCGTGGCTGCGGCCCCCGCCGCGATCGAGACGCTTCCTGCCGAAGTCGAGCTGACGCCGGCGCAAGCCGGCATCATCGAATCCATCGGGGCATCCTTGGGCCGCTTCGCCGCGCATCTTCTCTATGGCGTGACCGGCAGCGGCAAGACCGAAGTGTATTTGCAGATCATTGCCGCCGCATTGGCCGCGGACCGGCAAGTGCTGGTACTGGTGCCCGAGATCGCGCTGACGCCGCAACTCGTCGAGCGATTTCAACGCCGCTTCAGCGCCGGCGTGGTCGCCTTGCACTCAGGGCTGACGGGAACCCAACGCCGTGATGGCTGGCGCGCTGCGCACTCGGGTCACGCGCGAATTGTCATCGGCACGCGTTCGGCGGTGTTCACCCCGCTCGAGAACCTGAGCCTGATCGTGGTGGATGAAGAGCACGACGCCTCCTACAAGCAGCAGGAAGGGTTTCGCTATTCGGCGCGCGATCTGGCGGTGCTGCGCGCGCAGCGGGCGCAAATCCCCGTGATTTTAGGATCGGCCACGCCGTCGCTCGAGACGCTCGACAACGCCGTGCAGGGCCGCTACTTGCGGCACGAGCTCCCGCAACGTCCCGGGGCCGCACGCCCTCCCGCCATGCACCTCGTCGATCTTCGCAAGCATTCCAGCGATCAGGGTCTGTCGCAGCCGGCCATGAGCGCGATGGAGCGGCATCTGGCCGACGGCGGCCAGGTCATCGTGTTCCTGAACCGGCGGGGATACGCGCCGACCCTGTTTTGCAATGCCTGCGGCTGGATCGCCTGCTGCGCTCACTGCGATGCACGCATGACGCTTCATCGCCGAGCGGGGCGGCTGCGCTGCCACCACTGCGGCGCCCATACCCAGATACCCACCGCGTGTCCGAGCTGCAGCCAGCCGCTCCATCCCGTGGGCCAGGGCACCGAACGCGTGGAAGAGACCCTGGTGCGATTGTTTCCCGACGCACCGCTGGCGCGGCTCGACCGCGATACGGCAGGCGCGAGCCGCGGCATCGAGGCCGTGCTCGATCGGGTCCATCGAGGCGAGGCGCGCATCCTGGTCGGCACCCAAATGCTCACCAAAGGCCATCATTTCCCCGACGTGAGCCTCGTGGTCATCCTGGATGCGGATCAGGGCCTGTTCGCCAGCGATTTTCGCGCCACCGAACGGCTGGCGCAGACCATCACGCAGGTGGCGGGACGAGCCGGGCGCGCCGCCCGGCTGGGCGAGGTCATCGTGCAGACCTCCTTTCCCGAGCATCCCCTGCTCACGCGCTTGATCACGGAAGGCTATGACCGTTTCGCAGCCACGGCGCTCGAGGAGCGCCGGGCGGCGCACTGGCCGCCGTACTCCCGGCTCGCGCTGCTCCGCGCCGAAGCGAAGGATAAGGAGGGGCTGGACGCCTACCTTCGAACCGCTGCCGCATGCGCGCGCACGCTGCGCGACGGCCCCGTGCGGGTGTTGGGACCGGCCGCCGCTCTGATCGCCCGGCGCGCCGATCATTTTCGCGCGCATTTGCTGATCGAGAGCCCGTCACGCGGGCCTCTGCAGCGCTTTCTCGCGGCGTGGCTCCCGAAAGTGGAATCGTTACCGGGCCCCAAGGGGGTACGCTGGTCGATCGACGTGGATCCTTTGGAGGTGGACTAGAGCCCGGGGCGTTTGCGGTACACTTCCGACCCCTCACTCCCCTGAGCCATTGACGGATTTGCCTTGAAGACCTTGATCGAGACCTTGCTGAGGCAAGCGCTGGCCGCGCTGCCGGAGACCCTGGTACCCGCCGCCTATCGCGACATCGAGATCGAAGTGGAGCGCACTCGCGACGCATCGCACGGCGATTTCGCCACCAATGTCGCCATGCGTCTGGCGAAGGCCGCACGCCAGAATCCACGCAAGATTGCCGAGGCTGTCAGAGCGGCCCTGCCCGCGCATCCGGCAGTCTCCAAGACCGAGATTGCCGGCGCCGGATTCATCAATTTTTTCCTCGACGAGAATTCCTACCGCGCCGAGATCGGGCGGATCCTGGCACAGGGCGGCTCCTACGGCCGCTCCGAGCGGGGTCTCGGCAAATCGGTGCTCGTTGAATTCGTGTCGGCGAATCCCACCGGGCCTTTGCACGTCGGGCACGGCCGCGGCGCCGCGTTTGGCGCCACCGTGGCGAATCTGCTCGAGGCGGTGGGTTTCCGGGTGGCGCGCGAATACTACGTAAACGATGCGGGCCGCCAGATGGAGATTCTCGCCGCGAGCACCTGGCTCAGGTATCTCGAGATATGCGGCGAACGCTTCGCCTTTCCCGCCAACGGCTATCGCGGCGAGTACCTGCTCGCCATCGCGCAAGATCTGCATGCGGCGGAAGGAACTGCGCTCGTCAGAAGTCCCGCGGAGATTTTCCGGGATCTTCCGCCGGACGAGCCGCAAGGCGGCGACAAGGAGACGTACATCGACGCGGTCATCGTCCGCGCGCGCGAGCTCTTGGGCGATGCGGCGTTCCGCCGGGTGCTCGACCATGCCTTGTCCGCGATCCTCGGCGATATTCGCGAGGACCTCGCGGAGTTCGGCGTCACCTTCGATTCCTGGTTCAGCGAGCGCTCGCTCATCGACGACGGCTCCATCGATCGGGCGGTCGCCAAGCTCGAGGAGCGCGGCCACGCCTACCTCAAGGACGGGGCACTGTGGTTCAGGAGCACCGACTTTGGCGATGAAAAAGACCGGGTGATGGTGCGCGAGAACGGCATCAAGACCTACTTCTCCTCCGACATCGCTTTCGTGTTCAACAAGCGCGAGCGCGGCTTCGAGCACCTGCTCTACGTATGGGGCGCGGATCATCACGGCTATATCGCCCGGTTGCGCGCGGGTCTCGTCGCGCTCGGCGGTCCTCCGGAATGCTTCGAGGTAAGGCTCGTGCAGTTCGTGACCCTGTTCCGGGGCGGCGAGAAGGCCCAGATGTCGACACGCTCGGGAGAATTCGTCACCTTGCGGGCGCTTCGGGAGGAAGTGGGCAACGATGCCGCGCGCTTGTTCTACGTCATGCGCAGCAACGACCAGCACCTCGACTTCGACCTGGAGCTGGCCAAGGCGCGCTCCAACGACAATCCGGTGTACTACATCCAATATGCGCATGCGCGCGTGGCGAGCGTGAAGCGCCAGCTGGTAGAGCGCGGTCTCGTGTACGATCCCGCGCGCGGGGCGGCCGCGCTCGGCAGCCTTTCGGAGCCGCAGGAAATCAAGCTGATCAAACGCCTCGCGAGCTTCCCCGAGACCGTGGAGTACTGCGCGCTGCAACGCGCCCCGCATGCGTTGGTGCATTACTTGAGGGACCTGGCGAACGATTTTCACACCTACTACAGCGCCCACCAGTTCCTCGTCGAGGACGAGGCGCTGCGCGATGCGCGATTGAGTCTCGCGCTTGCGACGCAGACGGTGATCCGCAACGGCTTGGCGCTCTTGGGCGTGTCGGCGCCCGATACGATGTAACCCGGGCACGATGGCGCGCGACTACAAGCCGAAGCGCAAACGGCCGGGCAGCCGATTTTCGGGCTGGATCGGCGTCGGCTGCGGCCTGGCCGCCGGCCTCGCCATCGCGGCCGCCATCTACGTCAAGGATCATCGGCCCGATGCGCCCGGCATCAAGATGGCCGCCAAGATCGACAAGAAAAAGGCTCGCATCGGCGACCCGTCCGACGCCGACAACGCCGAGGCCGGCGTGTCCGACGACTCGGGGAAGTCGTACGCGTTCTACGACATGCTGCCCAAGTTCGAAGTGGTGGTGCCTGAAAAGGACAAGGACGTGCGTCCCGACATCCGCGCGGTACCCGAGACCCGCAGCGGCACCTATGTCCTGCAAGCGGGCTCGTACAAGAACTTCGCGGACGCCGACCGGGTTCGCGCGAAGCTCGCGTTGCAGGGCGTCGAGTCCAAGGTTCAAAAAGTGTCCGTCGACAACGATACCTGGCACCGGATCCGCATCGGGCCCATCTCGAACTTGGGCGAGCTCAACCGCCTGCGCTCCGTTCTGCGCAAGGCCGACGTCGACGTGCTAGTGATCCGCGTAGGCGATTGACCGGGACCCGCCCCGGGCGGTCCAGCGAAGTCGCGCTCAATCCTCGCCTAATTGACGAAAATCGACCCCTAATGCGCGCAATTTTCGATAAAGATGCGTGCGTTCCATGCCCACCCGCTTGGCCAGCTGGCCGACCTTGCCGTTGCACAGAAGAAGCTGTTGTTGAAGGTATGCGCGCTCGAATTGCTCGCGCGCTTCGCGCAACGGCAGCGCGAGCAGATCCTGCTTCACTAGCGGCTCGTCGAGCGCCATCTTGACGGCGAGCTCGCGCTCGATCTCCTCCAACCGGATCTCCTCGCCCGCGCCCAGCACCAGAACCCGCTGCACCAGATTCTTGAGCTCTCCCAAGTTTCCGGGCCAGGGGTAATTGCGCAGCCGGTTCTGCGCGGCGACGCTGAAGCGGCGCAACGGCAGGTGCTGATCGTCGACCAGGCGGTCCACGTAGTAGCGGAGCAGATCGGGGACGTCCTCGGCGTAATCCCGCAGCGGCGGCAGCCGCAGCGTGATCACGTTGAGATGGGCAATGAGATCGCGGCGAAACGGCTCCGGCGATGAGCGCCCCTCGAAGCCTTCCTGCGCCGAAGCGATCCAGCGCACGTTGAGCGGAATGCGTTCGCGCCCACCGACCCGCGTGTAGCCATTTTCCTCGATGGCGCCGAGCAGGGCGCGTTGAGCCTCGCTCTGCAGATCCTCGAGCCCGTTGAGGTACAGCGAGCCGCCGGCTGCCAGGTCGAACGCACCGAGCGCCACCTTTCCGTCGCGCTCGCTGCCGAACAGCGCCGCAGCGGGGTCCGCGCCGAGACTCGCGGCCACCACCATGACGAAGGGCTTGGCGGAGCGCGCCGATAGCGAGTGCAGATAGCGCGCATAGGCCTCGCGCCCCGAACCGAGCTCCCCGATGAGAAGGACCGGGGAAGAGCTGGCCGCGGCCTGCTGGACTTGTTCGCGCAAAGCCTGCGTGAGCTTGCTCTTGCCGATCGGCACCGCGAGCGCCGAACCACGTGCACGCTCCGACAGCCGCTTGCGGCGGCCTGCATCGAGAGCCCGCTCCACGGTACGCAGGAGCTTGGTGAGCGAGAGCGGCTTTTCCACGAAGTCGAACGCGCCGAGGCGCGTCGCCTCGACCGCCGTCTCGACGGTCCCATGCCCGGACATCATCACCACCGGGCAATCGTAGCCGTCGGTAACCGACCACTCGCGCAGCAGCGTGATGCCGTCCGTGTCGGGCATCCATATGTCGAGAAGCACCAGATCCGGCACATGCGTCGTGCGGGCGCTGCGGGCTTGAGCGGCGTCCGCCGCGACCTCGACCTCGTAGCCCTCGTCCGCCAAAATCTCCTTGAGGAGCCCGCGGATATCCGCCTCGTCGTCTACCACCAGAATCCTAGAAGCGGTCATACGCGTTCTCTCCTCTGTTCACTCTTGCGCGGCTCCCGGCTGATCACTCCGCGCAAACCTTCGCCCAACGGCAGCAGGATACGCACTCGGGCCCCGCCCGAACGTCGATTATCCGCCTCGATGCGCCCGCCGTGCTCCTCCACTATCTTTTTCACGATCGCGAGCCCCAGCCCGGTGCCTTTCGGCTTGCTTGTGACATAAGGATCGAAGATGGTGCCGATCAAATCCCGCTGAAACCCCGGACCGTTGTCCGACACGACGATGGCCGCCATATGTTTGGGACCATCTTCGACGACATGAGTTTCGATTTCGACCTGGCCGGCCGGCCGGCTCTCGAGTGCTTCGAGGGAATTGGTGAGTAAATTATTCAAAATCTGCCGTATGCGAACCCGGTCGGCGGAGACGGTCGTCAGCAGGGGGCTCAAGGACAGCTTGATCTCGGCCGTATTCTCGTGGGAGCGGTACAGGTCGACGACCTCGGTGATCAGCTGGTTCAAGTCGAATGGCGAGAAATGCATGTCCGGCGCCCGCGCGTACTCGCTGAAGGCATTCACCATCTGCTTCATCGCATCGACCTGGGCGATGATGGTATGGGTCGCGCGCTCGAGAATCTGCGCATCCTGAGCGTTCATGCTGCCCGAGAATTTACGCTGCATTCGCTCCGCCGCGAGCTGGATCGGCGTCAGCGGATTCTTGATCTCGTGGGCGAGCCGGCGAGCGACCTCTCCCCACGCCGCGTCGCGCTGCGCCTGCAGGAGCATCGTGATGTCGTCGAACACCAGCACGACTCCGGACGCGCCGCCCCCGTCGGTGGGCAGCTCCGTGCAGGCGCACATCAGCACGCGCTTGCCGGCGTCGGAAGGCAACTCGAGCTGCTCCCGCCAATCGAGCTCTCCGGCGTCCAGTTTCGATTTCACCGCGGCGAGAAAGTGGGTGAACAGTTCGCCGTCGTTGATCGATGCCTCGAAGTGGGTACCGATCGCCCCCTCGAGATCGACCCCCAGGATCGCGCTGGCCGCTTGGTTGGCGGTACGCACGGTCAGATCCGACGACAGCGATACGACGCCGGTTGAAAGCCGCGCCAGGATGACGGCGAGCCCTGCGCGCTCCGCCTCCACGGCATGCTGGCTGCGCCGGGTCTCCTCGCGGGCGCGGCCCAGCCGTTTCGTCATGTCGTTGAACGAGGTCACCAGGAACCCGAGCTCGTCGCGCGAAGGAAGCGGAAGCTGAGTGTCGTAATTGCCCTTGGCCACCGCACGGGTGCCGGCGATTAGGTCTTGCACCGGCTGCACCAGGCGCTGCGCGGCGAAGAATGCGCCATACACCGCCGCGATCAGCGACATCAACACGACGAACGTGAGAATCAGCACGAAGGTCGATTTGAGCGGGCGCCTCATCTGCACGAGATTTGCGTACTGGGTATAGGAGCGCTGTACGGTGTCCGCCAATTGACTCAGTTGCTGGGGCACCGGGTAGAGCGCGATCAGGACCCGCGAGGAGGCGCTCGGATTCGCATCGAGCTGGGCCGCCGCGCGGATCACGTACCCTCCCACCGCATCGGTGTCCAGGCTGATGTAAGAATGGCCGCGCCGCACCTGCAGCATCATTTCGTCGGTGGCCGGAACGGGCAACGAATCCATGGGGCGATCGGAGCTCGTCGCGATGATCTGTGTTTGAGCACCCACCACCGTGAATTCGAGCGCCGCGCTGTCGCGACGCTCGCGCTCCAAGGTGCTGATGAGGCTGAAATCCGGCATGCCCGACAGCTCGTGGGCCACGAGTTCGGTGTGCTGCAGGAATTCACGCACGCGCACCTCGAGTGCCGCATGCGACAACTCGCGGGTATCTTTCAGCCCCTGGCTCACTTCGATCTCGAACCAGCTGTCGATGCCGCGATTCAGGAACTGCAGGGCGAAGTAATACACCACGAGAATGGGCGCCACCGCGAGGGCGCTGAAAATCGCGACGGTGCGGCCCTTGAGACGTGAGCCCGGCACGTGCCTGCGGAAATCCTTGACGAGCTGATACAGCTTGGCCGCCAGCAGCACGAGCAGCGTCAGAAGACCCGAGATGTTGATCAGCAGGATCCATGGGAGCCAGCGGTCGAACTGCGCCGAATTCTGTGCGGCGGATGCGAGGAGATACAGGGCGACCAGCCACAGCGCGACGCCGATGCCTCCGAGCACAGCACCGCCGTGCTTGCGGATCAGGGCTGCAGCGTCCATGTATACCAATCGCTTTCGCGATGCCACTCGTTCACCCAGAACATCAGCACCCGCAGAGTGAAGGGCACCGAGCCGTAATCGACCTTGGCGCGCACGCTCGCTTCGTAACGCCGTTCGGTCGACAGCAACGCCTTGTCGAGCACCGGCAGGCTTTTTATTTCCGACAGCGATTCGAGCGCCGCATCGATGGTGCCAAGCGACTCCTGCTGCCCGCTGTTGTCGTTGTGCAAGACGTAATGGCCGCTCACCGCGTTGTATTGCAGATGGTAACGCTGAGTGAGCTCAGCCACCTTGGAGTTCGGCAGCAACTGACGCACGCGTTCGACTTCGAGATCGACTTCGAGCGTGAGCGGGACGCCCTCGGTCAGGCCGCGCCGCACCGCGTCGCTGATCGGCAGCCCGATGCGCGCATTCAAGTGATAGACCCCATCCTTGAGCTCGAGATCGGCGGAACGGACCTCGAAACGTCCCTCCAGGCCGTCGGCACGGCCGGGCGAGGCCGGCATGCAAAGCGCGAAGGCCGCAACCAGCAACAGGGCTCGCGCCGAGCGCATTGTCTGAAGAAGGCTCATTGTTTCGTTAGCGCAGCATAATAGAAGCCGTCGGCACCCGCCTCACCGGGCAGGATTTGCCGGCCAAAGTCATCCGCCTCTCCGAGACCCGGCCAGCCCGGCCAGTCGCTCGTCGGCACCACGCTCGCGCCCGGCGTATTCTGAAGGAAGGCCGCGATGACTCCACGGTTCTCGCTGCGGGTCACCGTGCACGTGGAATACACCAGGCGGCCGCCGCTTGCGAGCATTTCCCAGCATGCCGAGAGCAGCCTAAGCTGGATCGGCGGCATCCGGTCGAGGTCCTTGGGCGACCGGCGCAGACGGATATCGGGATGGCGGCGGATCACTCCGAGCGCTGAACAGGGCGCATCCACGAGAATCCGATCGAACGGGATGCCATCCCACCATGCACCGGGCGATGCGGCGTCGCCGGTCAGCACGTCGGCCACGAGCCCACCCCGCTCCAGATTCTCGCGCACCCGCGTGAGGCGGGCCGAGTCGATATCGAGCGCCGTCAGCTTCGCAAGTCCAGGCTCGCGCTCGGCCATGAGCGCGGCCTTGCCGCCGGGCGCGGCACAGGCGTCGAGCACCTTGAGGTTCGGCTCGAGCTGCAAGGGAAATGCGACGCACTGCGCCCCGAGGTCCTGCACCGAGACCAGGCCCTCCGCGAAGCCGGGCAGATCCTTGACGTCGCGGGGCGTGTCGAGCACGAGCGCATCCGGCACGCGGGTCTCGAGGCGGGCGCCGATTCCGGCGGCGCGCAATGTTTGCAGGTAATCCTGGCCCGTGACCCGGCGTCGATTCACGCGCAACCACATTGGCGCCTGGGCATCGCCCGCTGCGAGCAATTGGGTCCAGCGGCCCGGCCAATCGGCGCGCAATCGTTCCGCCAGCCATTGAGGAGAGGCATGCCGGAAGACGGGGTTTCGCGCGAGGTCCGCATCCAGGGCGACGCGCTCGCGCAGGTATCGCCGCAATACGGCGTTGATGAGGCCGGCGGCGCGCGAGGCCTGCGTCGACTTCGCAGCCTCTACCGCTGCGTCCACCACCGCGTATTCCGGCGTACGAGCATCCTCGAGTTCGAACAACGCAACGGACAGGAGTGCGCGCACCAGGCAATCCAAGGACTTCGGCGGCTGCGACAGCACGCGGCCCAGGATGGCTTCGTGCCGGTAGAATCCCCGCACCGCACCGAAGGACAGCGAGCGCACCGGCGGCACGAGATCCCGGGGCGCATCGGCCAGCGTGGCCTGAAGCGCCGCATCGAGCGTCACGCCGTTTTCGATGACGAGGGCAACCGCCTGAGCGGCGAGCGTGCGTGCGCCGGCAACCACGGCGATCACGCGAAACTCGCGCCGGCGAGCCGATGCGCGCGGACGAATTCCGCGGCGGTCACGGATTTTCGGCCTGCGAGCTGCAGGCGCTCGATCCGAAGAACCCCCGATCCGCAGGCTACCTCGATGCCGTCGGGCGATGCCGATACCACGGTGCCCGGGGCGGCGGGGCCGCATCCCGAGCCCGGATCGGAGGCTGCCCTGGCCTGCCAGATTCTCAATTGGTCTCCGTTCCACCGCGTCTCGGCAATCGGCGCCGGGATGAACGCCCTGACCTTGCGCAGCACTTGTTCCGCATCCTCGCGCCAGTCGACGAGCGCCTCCGCCTTGCTGATCTTCTGCGCGTAGGTAACACCCTCGTCGGGCTGCGGAGTCTCGACCGACTCCCCGGCTGCCAGCGCATCGATGGCCCTGCGAACGAGCTCACCGCCGATCACGGCGAGCCGGTCGTGCAACGTGCCGCCGGTATCCGACGGATCGATCCCGACGGTATGCGCGGCAAGCACCGGACCGGTGTCGAGCTTCTCCTCCATGCGCATGATGCTGACCCCGGTAACCCGATCTCCCGCCAGGATGGCACGTTGGATCGGCGCAGCGCCGCGCCAGCGCGGCAAGAGCGAGGCGTGGATGTTGAAGCACCCGAGTCTCGGCGCGAGCAGCGCCGCCTTGGGAAGGATCAAGCCGTAGGCGACCACGACCAGTGCGTCCAGCCGCAAGTCCGCGAGCTCCTCGCATGCCGCGGGCTCCTTGAAGCTGACCGGTTGATGCACGGGCAACCCGAGCGCGAGCGCGCGGGCTTTGACCGGACTCAAGTTCAGTTTCTGGCCGCGCCCGGAAGCGCGGTCCGCTTTGGTAAAGACGGCGGCTATCCGGTGCTGCGATCCGATCAGTGCATCGAGCGCCGGAACGGCGAAACCCGGTGTGCCGGCGAATCCCAGCCGGAGCGAGCGGCGCGGGGCGTCATCTGCCGCGGGGACGGCCACGGGGAATACTCAAGCGAGTTCCTTTAGATCGCGGGCGCCGGAGCGCGAATTCCACTCCCCTGCGAGGGCCGCTGTCTGCGTTCCTTCTGCAGACGCCGGCGGATCAACTGGCGCTTGAGCTCGGATAGATAATCGACGAAGAGCTTGCCCTCGAGGTGATCCATCTCATGCTGTATGCACACGCCGAGCATGCCGTCGGCGTCGAATTCGAGCTGTTCGCCGTTGCGATCGAGCGCGCGCACACGAACGCTCGCCGCACGCTCGAGTTTGTCGTAAATCCCGGGCAGCGACAGGCAGCCTTCCTCGCCCGGCGCCGACCCTTCAGCCGAGACGATCTCCGGATTGATGAGCGCCATCGGCTGGTCCCGGCTGTCGCTGATGTCGAGCACCAGGACGCGCCGGTGCACGTCCACCTGGCTCGCCGCGAGACCGATGCCCTTGGCGGCATACATGGTCTCGAGCAAATCGTCGATCAGCTGGCGCACCGCGTCATCGACGGCCGTCACGGGGACCGCTCTTGTCCGGAGGCGCGGGTCTGGATACTCCAAAATTGCGAGCTTTGTCATGGGAGTTATGAGATGGATATCGTGTTTTCGGCCGAAGATTGTTGCTAAAGTTCCGCCGCTGCTTAACTTAATGCTCGTTGCGGGGGGGCGCAAAACGCCCTGAAACCGCCAAAAACGGGCGACACGTCCCAGTCCTTGGGGCCAGGCCGGCAGTATACCAGCCGGCCCGGCAACATAGGCTGCGACTCAAGGGAGCGAACGAATGCAACGTCAACGATCTATTGCCCTATTACTCGCCATCGCAGCGGTCGCCGGTTGCCGCTCGCAACCTCCCCCGGCCCCGCCGGCCCCCCCGGCCGCGGCCGACAACGGCATCCAGGGGACCGTCGTCGGAGACGACCGGACCGCCATGGAAGCGGCTGCCGATTCGGGAACCGGAACGGGCGCCGGAGCCTCCACGATGCCGTTGCCCCCGCCGTCGTCCGCCGACTCGGGCGGCGGTATGGCACTCGCGCCGAACGCGCCCGACAGCTATATCGTGAAGCGCGGCGACACTCTGTGGGGCATCGCCAAGCTATTCCTGAAGGATCCCTGGTATTGGCCTGAGATATGGCAGGTGAATCCCCAGGTGCAAAATCCGCACCTCATCTACCCAGGCGACACGCTGCACCTTGTGTACGTCGACGGGCGGCCGCGGATCGTGCTGCAGCCGGGACTCGAGCGCGGCAACGGCGCGCGCGTGGAGCCGCGAGTGCGCAGTCAGCCGCTCGAGGCGGCCATCACCACGATTCCCTACGAAACCATAGCCGCCTTCATGTCGAAGCCGTCGGTGCTCGACAAGGACCAGATCAGGACGGCCCCGCACGTCCTCGGAACCCGGGACAACCACGTCATCATGTCGGAGGACAACACCGTCTACGCCGTCGGCTTCAAGGAGCCGGCGCAGCTCGGCATGAACTACAACTTCGTGCGTGTCGGTGAGCCGTTGATCGATCCGGAGGACCACCGCATTCTCGGTTACAACGGGGTATACACCGGCACGGGCCACGTGACGCGGCTCGGCGAGCCGGCGACTCTCATCATGACGGCGTCGAATCGCGAGACCTATCCCGGCGACAAGCTGTTCCCGGGCGGCGTCGACGTGCCTTTGGACTTCATTCCGAGCACCCCGAAGGCTCCCGTGAAAGGCAGCATCATGGCCGTGTCCGACGGCGTGACGGTCATCGGCCAGTACGAAGTGGTGGTCATCAACCGCGGCGTGCGGGACGGACTCGTGCCCGGCAACGTGCTCGCCGTCTACTCCGTACAGCCCGACGTGTACGACAACTCCAAGAAGGGATTCGTGCATCCGACGGCGACCCTATTCGCCAAGAAGGTGCCTGTGCCCGACGAGCGGACCGGCACGTTCATGGTGTTCAAGACCTTCGAGCGGATGAGCTTCGGCCTCATCATGGAAGCGACCGACGTCATTCGCGTGGACGATCACGTCGAGACTCCCTGAGGAGAGCGGCAGTTAACGACACGGCAGCCGACGGCGCGGCGGCCGACGAATCAGCCGATGGGCCGGGACGGCGCGCCCGGCTTTGCATATCTCGGCGATGAGGTAGGTTTCGCGACGGACCGGCGATCGCCTTTGGCCGGAGAATTGCCGTCATGCGGCTTTCCGACGAGGGTCTCGCTTGGCTGACGCTGTCCCGCACACCGGGGCTGTGCGCCAGCACGTTGGACGCCGCGCTGATCCAGGCCGGCTCCGCCCCCGCCCTGCTCGAGGCCGGCGACTCGTGGCTCGAGAGCGCGGGAATTTCCGCCTCGGCCAGAGAATATCTGCGGCAGCCGGCGGCGGCGACCGCAGCGGAACTTCGCTGGCTCGGCGCATCGGACCATCATCTCGTCCCGTTCACCGATCCGAAGTATCCCCGGCTGCTGAGGGAGCTCGACGATCGTCCCCTCGCGCTCTATGCGGCCGGCAACCTCGATGCGCTGGGCGAGCCGTCGCTGGCCGCCGTCGGCAGTCGCAACCCCACCCGCCCCGGATCCGACACGGCCTTCGAGCTCACCCGCGCCCTGGCCGAGCGGGGACTTACGATCGTCAGCGGACTCGCCGCCGGGATCGACACGGCCGCCCACCGCGGCGCGCTGAGCGCTCAAGGTGTCACGATCGCCGTTCTCGGCAGCGGATTGGACATCATCTACCCGGCGGTGAATCGGGACTTGAGCGAGGCCATTCGTCGCGACGGACTCATTGTCAGTGAATTCCCGCTGGGGACACCGCCGCGGCGCACCCATTTCCCGCAGCGAAACCGCATCATCGCGGCCCTTGCGATGGGGATTCTGGTGGTCGAGGCGGCTCATGGATCCGGCTCCTTGATCACCGCGCGCGCAGCCCAAAGTCTCGGGAGACCGGTGTTCGCAGTGCCCGGGTCGATCTACAACCCCTTGAGCCGCGGCTGCCACGAACTCATCAAGCGCGGCGCCCGGCTTGCGGAAACGGCGGATGACATATTGAGCGAGTTGAATTATTCCGCATTTTTCGGCCGCGTCCCCAAGGGCGTCCGCGACGCGGCAGAGCACCATCCCGACGCATCGGGAATGGACAAGGATCACAAAATCTTGTTAGATGCGCTCGGCTTTGATCCTGCGGACCTCGATATGTTGATCGTACGCACCGGATTCAAACCAGAAGCCGTGTCCTCGATGATGCTGATTCTCGAGCTCGAAGGCCACGTTCAGGCCGCCCCGGGGGGGCGCTACTCCCGAGTCGCCAACAGGAGAGCCGGAGTTGAAAGATAACGTTCTCGATCTGCTCATTTATCTTTTCGAGAATTACATGAGCGCCGACGACGAACCCCGGCCGGACCGCAACACGCTGAAGGTCGAACTCGACAAGGCCGGCTTTGCGGAGACGGACATCGAGCGCGCTCTCGAATGGCTCGACGGGCTGTCGGGAGATCCTCTCGGCAAGGTGGCCGAGGCGACCGCGCGCGCCGTTCGCATCTTCAGCGGGCAGGAGCTTCTGCGGCTCGACACCGACGTCCGCGGCTACCTCATGTACCTCGAGAACGTGAAAATTCTGTCGGGCACGCAGCGCGAGCTCGTGATCGACCGTCTGATGGCTCTCGAGGCCGACGAGATCGACATCGATCAGGTGAAGTGGGTGGTCTTGATGGTGCTGTTCAGCCAGCCCGGGCAAGAATCCGCCTACGCGCAGATGGAAGACCTCGTCTTCGAAGAGCGCTCCGACGCCCTCCATTAGACGACGCGCCGACGACATTGAGCTTAAACCTCGTAATCGTGGAATCGCCCGCCAAGGCGAAAACCATCAAGAAATACCTGGGCAAGGACTTCGAGGTCCTCGCCTCGTACGGTCACGTTCGAGATCTCGTGCCCAAGGAAGGTGCCGTCGACCCGAAACACCACTTCGCCATGAAATACCAGGTGGTGGAGCGCAATCAGAAGCATATCGACGCCATCGCGCGTGCGCTCAAGAAGGCCGACTCTCTGTACCTCGCCACCGACCCCGATCGCGAGGGTGAGGCCATCTCATGGCATCTGCGCGAGCTTTTGAAGGCCTCTGGCGCCCTCAAGGGCAAGCAGGTGCAGCGGGTGGTGTTCTACGAGATCACCAAGAATGCCGTACGCGAAGCGATGGCCCAACCGAGAGACCTGTCGGTCGATCTCGTGAATGCCCAACAGGCGCGCCGCGCCCTGGACTTCCTGGTGGGCTTCAATCTGTCCCCCCTGCTATGGAAGAAGGTGCGTCCGGGACTGTCGGCGGGACGCGTGCAGAGCCCTGCGCTCAGGATGATTTGCGAGCGCGAGGACGAGATCGACGCGTTCGTGCCGCGGGAATACTGGAGCATCGACGCCGAGCTCGAGCACACCGAGCAGAAGTTTCCCGCCAAGCTGGTCGAGTACCGTGGCGCCAAGGTGGAGCAATTCAGTTTCACCACGGAGAGCGCCGCGCACGAGGCGGTGCGTACTCTCGACAGCGCCGCCCGGGGCGAGCTCACCGTGCTGGGCGTGGACCGCAAGCAGCGGCGGCGCAACCCAGCGCCCCCCTTCACCACATCCACCCTGCAGCAGGAAGCCGCCCGCAAGCTCGGCTTCAGCGCGCAAAAGACCATGCGGGTTGCGCAGCAGCTGTACGAAGGCGTGGACATTGGTGAAGGCGCGGTCGGCCTCATCTCCTACATGCGCACCGACTCCGTCAATCTCGCGCAGGAAGCGCTCGGGCAGATCCGCGAGGTGATCGTGCAGCTTTACGGCCAGGATGGGTTGGCCGAAGAGCCGAGGATTTATCGCACCAAGTCGAAGAACGCGCAGGAAGCCCACGAAGCAATCCGCCCGACGGACGCCAGCATCGTGCCGGCCGACATCGAGAAGAAGATGGAGACTGACCAGTTCCGCCTCTACTCGCTCATTTGGAAGCGCACGGTCGCCTGTCAAATGGCGCCGGCCGTGTTCGATACCGTCGCGGTGGAGTTCCTCGCGGGCGGCGACGGCGCCGAGCGCACCGTGCTGCGCGCGAACGGCTCAACGCTGATCAAGCCCGGCTATATTTCGGTCTACCAGGAGGGCATGGACGACGTCGTGCAGGACGACTCGGATCATGTGCTCCCGCCGCTGACGGAGGGCGACAAGGTCAAGCTCGTGGGGGTGGTCCCCGCCCAGCATTTCACGGAGCCGCCGCCGCGCTTCTCGGAGGCCTCCCTGGTCAAGGCGCTGGAGGAGTACGGGATCGGCCGCCCCTCGACGTACGCGTCCATCATCTCGACGCTGCGCGACCGCGAGTACGTCGACATCGAAAGCCGCCGCTTCACCGCGACGGACATCGGCAAGATCGTGAGCCGGTTCCTGACGCAATACTTCACCACCTACGTCGACTACGACTTCACGGCGAAGATGGAGGACTCGCTAGATGCCGTGGCGACGGGCGAAATGGAATGGGTGCCGCTGCTCGACAAGTTCTGGAAGCCGTTCATCAAGCTCGTCGATCACACCGAAAAGTCGGTGAGCCGCGATGAGGTGGCGCAGGCACGCGATCTCGGGCCGGATCCCGTGAGCGGCAAGCCGATGAGCGTGCGCATGGGCCGCTTCGGCCCGTTCGTGCAGATCGGAACCAAGGACGACGAAGAGAAGCCGCGTTTCGCGGGCCTGCGGCCCGGCCAGAAGATGGACGCGATCACTCACGCGGAGGCGCTGGTGTTGTTCCAGCTGCCGCGCAAGCTCGGCGCGACCGCCGAAGGCGAGGAGATCGTCGCCAACACCGGCCGCTTCGGGCCGTACGTCAAATACGGCGCGAAGTATGTCTCGCTCAAGCTCGACGATCCCTACACGGTCACCCTGGAGCGGGCCCTCGAGGTGATTCGCGAGAAGCAGATCGCCGACGCGAACCGGTTGATTCTGGATTTCCCTGACGACGGAATTCAGGTGTTGAACGGACGCTACGGACCGTACATCACCGATAAGACCCGCAATGCGAAGATTCCCAAGGACCGCGATCCCAAGACCCTGACACTCGCCGAGTGCCAGTCGATGCTGGCCGCCGCCCCGGTGCGCACGTTCGGAAAGTGGGGCCGCAAGAACAAGGCAGGGGCGAACGGTGCGCCGACCAAGAATGCGGCGAAAGGCGCCGCTCAAGCCGGGGCCGGGACCGCGGGGACTTCAGCCGCGGAGCCAGGTAAGCCCACGCCGAAAGCCCCTCCCCAACGCCTCGCGGCCAAGGGCCTGAAAGCGGCGGCCAAGAAACGGGCGCCGGCCGAACCCTCGGGGGCACCGAGGTCCGCGGCGGCGTCAAAGCCAGCGGCCAAGCCAGCGCCTAAGCCGGCGGCAAAAGTGCGCGGCGGCGCCAAGAAGCCGAAAGGCTGAGGCGCATGCCGGAGCCTACCGGTTCGGCGCAGGCTCCGTCCGCTCCGGATGCCCGAGCGGTTCACCTTTATCTCTCCGGCCTGCATGACCGCATCACGGCGGCTCTCGAAGCGATCGACGGCGCTCGATGTCGCCGCGACGCCTGGCAGCGCCCCGGCGGCGGGGGAGGCGAGAGCCGCATTTTGAGCGATGGAGAGATCTTCGAGAGAGCAGGCGTCTCGGTGTCCCATGTGTTTGGCGACAAGCTGCCGCACTCCGCCTCCTCGCTCCGCCCGCAAATCGGCGAAGCCGGATTCGAGGCGATGGGGTTGTCGCTGGTATTCCATCCGCGCAACCCCTACGTCCCGACCACGCATTGCAACGTACGTTTCCTGCTGGCGACCCCCGCCCAGGGGCCGCCGCTCTGGTGGTTCGGCGGTGGATTCGACCTGACGCCGTACTATCCCTTCGACGAGGACGTATTGCATTGGCATCGGACGGCCCGCGACGCATGCGCGCTGTTCGGGCCGGATGTCTACACCCGATACAAGGCGTGGTGCGACCGGTATTTTTTCTTGCCGCATCGCGACGAGACACGCGGGGTCGGCGGCCTTTTCTTCGACGATCTCGACGAAGGCGGATTCGCCCGCTGCTTCGATTTTCTGCGCAGCGTCGGCGATCATTTTCTGCCGGCGTACCTGCCGATCGTCGAGCGGCGTCGAAACCAGCCGTGGGGCGAGCGCGAGCGGGCGTTCCAGCTCTACCGGCGCGGGCGCTATGTCGAATTCAATCTGCTCTACGACCGCGGCACGCTCTTCGGCTTACAGTCCCGTGGGCGCACCGAATCGATCCTGATGTCCATGCCGCCGTTGGCCCGCTGGGACTACGATTGGCACGCTGAACCCGGCTCTCCCGAGGCGCACTTGTACGAGGGTTATCTTCGTCCCCGCGATTTTCTCGCGGAACTCGGCGGGACCTGACGCGAAGCCATTCAGCGCGCGCGCAAATCCTCGGTCGTTCGCCCCATCCGCAATATCTCCTCCTCATGAGGCTCGTCGCGGAATGTCTCCTTGAGACCATCCGCGTACCAGACGCCCATGGACTTGAGGCCGAGAAGGCGCTCGACGTACCCGGCGGATTCGGCGCCGAGAGCAAGACCGTATGTCTGCACTCTGAAGGCCACCGGCGCGAAGAACGCATCGACGGCGGTGAAGCTCTTTCCAGCAAGGTATGGGCCGCCGAAGCGGGACAGCCCGTCGCTCCATAGGGCCTCGAGCCGCGCGACATCACGCAGGAGCGTCTGCGGGGTCTCGTGGAGTCGCACGCGCACACCGCAGCTCATGGAGCACCGGTTGCGAAGCTCGGCGAATCCGGAATGCATCTCAGCAGCGGCGCTTCGGGCGAAAGCTCGAGCCGCGCCGTCGCCGGGCCATACGGCCGGATGCCGCTCGGCCAGGTACTCCACGATCGCAAGCGAGTCCCACACCATCGTCGCGCCGTCCACGAGGAAAGGCACCTTGCCGCTCGGCGACAGCTTTCTGAACTTGTCCCACGCGGTCGTGTCGCCGAAGCGCAGCAGGCGTTCCGTGAAGGGCACCTGCAGCTCTCGCATCAACACCCACGGGCGCAGCGACCAGGACGAGTAATTCTTGTTGGCAATGTATAAGTCGTACATGGCCGGAAATTCTCACCTCCCATCGACAGGCGGTCAATGATGCGTCCGGAACCTTAAAGGCGGGCACAATGCAGGCACATGAACTACAAGCACATCTATCACGCCGGAAATTTCGCGGACATCGCCAAGCACTTGGCGTTGGTGTATTGCCTCGACGCGCTGAAGCGCAAGGAGGGCGGTTTTTTTGCACTGGATACGCACGCGGGCCGCGGCTCCTACGATTTGCATTCGCCGGAAGCCAAGAAGTCCACCGAGTCCGAGCAGGGAATCCTGCGGCTCCTCGAGGCGCTGCCGGAAGAGAAACTGCTGGCTCCCTACTTTTCGGCGATTCGAGCGCGGCGCGGCCGCCCGCTCGCGCGATATCACGGATCGCCCTCGCAGATCGCAGGCGCTCTGCGCGCCCAGGACCGCGCGGTATTCGTCGAATTGATGCCGGCCGAGGTGCGCGCCGGCGAGCGTCACTTAAAATCGGACGGCCGAATTCGGATGGAGCTGGGCGATGGCTACACGGCGCTCCGTTCCTTGCTGCCGCCATCCGAGCGTCGCGGCCTGATTCTGATCGATCCACCCTATGAGAGCGCCGATGAGCTGAAGGCGGTGCTCGCGGCCGTCGAGGACGCCTACCGCCGGTGGCCCACCGGAATTTTCTTGATCTGGTATCCGATCCTGAGCGAAGCACAGCGCAATACCGTGCACGCACGCTTCCAGGCGCTGCGCATTCCAAAGACGATGTTTGCGGATCTTGCGATTCGTCACGACGACGCCGGGGTGGGTCTGGCCGGAAGCGGCCTGATGATCGTGAACCCGCCGTATGGGGCCGACGAGTTCCTCGCCGCCGCCTATTCCTTGGTCCACCGCGCGCTGGCGCCGTCGGGCGCGGGTTACGTCGAGGTGGCGCGCCTTACCCCCGAACGAATGGCACAATATGCGCGACGCGCACCAAGTCCCAAGCGCTAGGAGTAGAAACATGGATCCCGATACCCTGCGCGGCCATTTGACGGCATTGCACGAGGAACTGCGCGATGCGCGGCAAATCGATCCAAAGTCGAGCGCGCTGCTCTCGGAGGTACTGAAGGACATCCACCGGATCCTCGACGCGGACACCGCGCAGGCGCAAACCGGCGCCGTTCCACTCGCGGACCGGCTGGAAAAGGTCGCCGTGCAATTCGAGGCGGATCACCCCGGGCTCGCCGCAAGCTCTCGGCGGCTGATCGATTTGCTCGGCAAAGTGGGCCTTTAGGGCTTCAGCCCGTCCACTCGACGGCGGCGCGAACCCGCGCCGCTACTTCCTCGATCGAGCCTGAGTCTGCGGACTCACCATCCTTCGCCAGCACGGCAATGCTTCCGTGTCCGGCCATGGGCAGGATCACCCCGCGGTAGCCCTCCTCGTCGAAATGCACGGGCTTCGACACGGGCTCGTGCACCAGCACCATCACCGTCACCGGGCCCATGCCGGTCTGCACCACCAAGTGCGGCACCCGATGGCCCCTGAATAGACAGCTCTGGGCGTAGCTCACCAGCCCGGCGTCCGGACGCAGGCGCATGTGGGTGTTGCGCAGCGCGAAGTCGAGCTCCGGCGGGGGAACGGGCACGTCGGTACGTGCCCAGGCTTGCGGTTCGCCGGCCATGTGCGCCACCACGGCGGCCGCGAGGCTCGCATGGGGAGCTGCGAGCCAAAGACTTCCCGCGATGACCAGCCCGACGATCACGCTGGCGGCCATGGCCAGCCATTTCCGGGTCTCCGGGCGCCCTCGTCGTGGGCGCAATGCGGTCAACCCGCCGCTCGGAGCCGCGCCGCCGCTCGAAGTGCCTTCCCCTAAAACCCCTGCCGGGCCGCCCTCGAGGGCGACCACGGCCTCCGGCACGTTCACGCGCAGCGCGCGCGAAAGGCGCCCCTCGAAGCGAAGCAGCCGCTCGGTATAGGCGAAACACTCGCCGCAGGTTTCGCGATGGCGCGCGAGCTCCGCATCCGGATCGTGCGGATTCGCAAGTATCGCCCGTCGATAAGAAGTGCAATCGATCATTCCGGATCCAAACTCGTATCTTCGCCGCACAAGGCGCGCAGCTGCTTTCGCCCCCGAAACAGCCGGGTGAGCACGGCCGCCGACGAAAGATTCAGCTCGGCCGCGATTTCCGCCGTGGAGTAGCCCATGAGCACCTGCATGACCAGGGGCTCCCGGTATTCCTCCGGCAGCTTGAACAGCGCCGCGCGAAGCTCCGCAAGTTCCTGGTCCTGGGAGGCCGCAAGCATGGGTTCCTCCTTGGCGATCAACTCGTCGATGTCCACCGTGACGAGGCGCTTGCGCTCGAAGCTGCGGGCGTACTCGCGGCGAACGATGGTCAGGAACCAGGGTTTGGCGGCGGTCTCATCCTTGAGCGAATCGCGCGCCTTCCAGGCCCGAAGCATGGTCTCTTGAACCACATCCTCCGCCAGGGCCTGATTGCGGGATAGCCAGAACGCGAACCGCACCAAATCGGGGCGCAATGACTGGCAGAGGGCCTGGAAGCGAGCGCGGTTCAGATTTCCGCCGGCGTCATCCTTCATGTATAAATCAGCACCCGTCTTGGGGTATTTTCCCGTGGATATTAGCGCGTTGCGGCGAGAACCCCGTAGTGTAATTGCGGATGGGGCAGGAATGGGCCGGCCCAACCCGATAGGGCGCAGCCCGGCAGCGCGCAAGCCGCCGCGGCCCGAGCGGGCCGATAGCGTCAATGTAAGAGTGCCGGCAGGAGTCACATTCAAGATGACCGGAATCAGAGCCGATTCATTTCCGAGCGCGCGCCTGCGGCGCATGCGGCGCGACGAGTTCTCGCGGCGGCTGATGCGCGAGACCCAGCTCACGGTCGATTCCCTGATTTATCCGATGTTCGTGGTCGAGGGCGTCAAGCAGAGGCAGCCGATCGCCTCCATGCCCGGTATCGAACGGGTGTCGGTGGACGAGCTGCTGCGCGAATGCGAATCCCTCGTGCGATTGTCGATTCCGGCCATCGCCCTGTTCCCGGTCGTTCCGGCGGACAAAAAGTCCCTGGATGCGCGGGAGTCGTGGAATCCCGGCGGGATCGCCCAGGAAGCCGTCCGGGCGCTGAAGAAGGAGTTTCCTGATCTCGGCGTGATCACCGATGTGGCGCTGGATCCCTTCACGACGCACGGCCAGGATGGGCTGATCGACGACTCAGGTTACGTGATGAACGACCTGAC
>Ga0182015_10001661_pt1 | contig 28798 bp, 31 predicted proteins | sample 712P3MmetaG_FD_120478 | JGI IMG/M metagenome (GOLD analysis project Ga0182015, IMG submission 120478) | Permafrost microbial communities from Stordalen Mire, Sweden - 712P3M metaG | ecosystem: Environmental > Terrestrial > Soil > Wetlands > Permafrost | place: Sweden: Stordalen | collected... | reverse complement strand
TTGGCCACGCGAACGACCTCGACGGGCGAGTCGTCATAGAAGTGTGCGCGGGCGTGGAGCGCCTTCGCCAGCCGCTCGCCGAAGCGGCCGCCCAAGAGCGTGACGTCGGCGCGCTGGAGATCACCGACGCTCCGCAGCTCGAGCTCCGCCAGCCGCCCAGCGGTCTTCGGTCCGATGCCCTGAAGTAGCCGGACAGGATGGCTCGCGAAGTGGCTCACCGCCTGCTCGCGGCTCATCGCGACGAACGCGGCCGGCTTGAAGGATGCGCTCGCGGTCTTTGCGACCAGCCGCGACGGGCCAACGCCGACCGAGACCGTCATTCCAGTTCGCTCACGGAGCTCACCAACCAGCGCGCGCAGCGGCGCCAGCGGCCGCGGGATCGGCGTCAGGTCGAGGTAGGCCTCGTCGATTCCCACCTGCCCGACCGTGGTGAAGCGCGCGCGAACGATCTCCCACACCTCATGGCTCTTGGCGCGATAGGCCGCGAAATCGGGGGCGAGAAAGATCGCCTGCGGGCAGAGTGCGCGAGCGCGAGCCGCGGGCATCGCGGAGTCGATACCGTAACGGCGCGCCTCGTAGTTGGCGGTCGTGACGACAGCCCGCGGTCCAGCCCCAGCGACGACCAAGGGCAGGCCGTGCGCCTCGGGGTGGCGCTGGAGCTCGACCGAGGCGAAGAATGCGTCGATATCCAGATGGGCTATGACTCGCCGGACTTCGCTCACCCAGCAATTGTCCCCGCCGCCGCAGACGGCAGGGCAGGGCGCGCCGACTCGCGGCACACGATGAGCAACACACCATCAGGAGCGGACGCACACGCCGGACACAGCCACGCCCTGCCGGCTGACGCCGACGCCCGCAAGCTGACCTTCGCGCTCGCGCTGATCGTCGCCTTCATGGTGGGCGAGGTGGCGGTTGGCGCGCTGGTGCACTCGCTCGCGCTGCTTTCCGACGCGGCGCACATGCTCACCGACGCCGGTGCGATCGGCCTGTCGCTGTTTGCGATCCGGCTCGCCGCGCGACCCGCGAAGGGGGCGATGACCTTCGGCTTCAAACGGGCAGAGATCCTTTCCGCGCAATTCAACGGGGCGACGCTGCTCGTGCTTGCGCTGCTGATCATCTATGAGGCGATCACGCGCTTGGTCCACCCGCCCCACGTTCTCGGCACGCCCGTGCTGGTGGTTGCTTTGGCTGGGATCGTCGTGAACCTCGCCGCGACCGCATTGCTGTCAAAAGCCAGCCGTCAGTCGATGAACGTCGAAGGAGTCTTCCAGCACCTCCTCACCGACCTTGCGGCGTTCATCTTCACCGCGCTCGCCGGGCTCGTCATCATCACGACCGGATTCAGGCGCGCCGACGCAATCGCCTCACTCGTGGTAGCCGCGATCATGTTAAAGGCCGCGAGCGGCCTGCTGCGGGAATCCGGGCGGGTCTTTCTCGAGGCTGCGCCGCGCGGACTCGATCCCGAGGTCATCGGGCGATCGATGGTGAGCCAGCCTGGCGTGAACGAGGTCCACGACCTTCATATCTGGGAGGTCAGCTCGGGGTTTCCCTCGCTCTCGGCCCACATACTCGTTGGGCGCGATACTGACTGCCACGCGGTCCGCCAGCAGCTCGAGCAGCTGCTGCGCGAGCGCTTCGAGCTCGAGCACACGACGCTCCAGGTCGAGCATCAGCGCGACGAGCTGATCTCGATCCAGGCATCGCTGGCACCCGACACGAGCGCGGCGGACGCCACGATTCCCTAGTGCGGGTGACTCCCGAGCCGGGCTGAGCCTCAGAAGAGCGCGGCTGCCAGACGGCGGCGCGTCTCGCGCGCAAGCGGGTCCTCGGCGCCTATCCGTACGAGCTCGCCGACGAGGACCTGTCGCACATCTTCGCGGTAGCCGTCGCCGTCGGGAAGCGCGGCGAGCAGCAGCTCGAACGCACGCTCGGTCTCGCCGGCATCGAGCGCGGCGAACGCGTCGGGGAGCTGGCCCGCCTGCGCGAGCGCGATACGTGCGCGGAGGCCTTCGGCCTCGAAGTTGCCTGAGAGCGGCTCGAGCACGCCGAGCGCGCCGTCGAGCTCACCGCGGGCCAGCAGCAGGCGCGCCAGCGGGATCGCCGCGTCAGCTCGGGCCGGCTCGAGCTCGATGGCACGCCGCAGCGACGCCTCATCGCCGGCGGCGGCGAGTTGCTCGGCCTCCGACGGGACGAGCGCGTCAAAGAAAGCCTCGACGGTCGCACGCGGTTGGGCGCCGAGGAACTCGGCCGCCAGCTTGCCCTCGCGAAACGCTTTGACGGCGGGAATGCCCTGGATCCCGAAGGCCTGCGAAAGTTGGGGATTCGCGTCGGTGTCGACCTTGGCGAGCACGACCTCCCCCTCGCGCGCGGCGGCTGCTGCCTCGAGCAGCGGGCCAAGCGCCTTGCACGGCCCACACCAGGACGCCCAGAAGTCGACGACCACCGGTGTCGTGTGTGAGCGCTCGATTACCTCGCGCTCGAAGTCGAGCTCGCCAACGTCGATGACCGCCATCGCTACAGCCTACGATCCGCGGCAATGGAACGCGAGATCTCAAACGGCGCGCAGAGGCTCTCACTCGAAGACGCGGGGAGCGGAGTCCCCGTCGTTGGGCTACACGGTCTGACTGCATCCCGCCGCTATGTGCTGATGGGATCGCGCGCGCTCGAGCGCAACGGTCACCGCGTAGTGCTCTTTGACGCGCGCGGCCACGGCAGCTCCGCGCCGCCAACCGACGGCGATTACTCCTATGGCGCGCTTGCCGGCGATCTCGGGACCGTGCTCAACGGCCTCGGGCTCGAGCGCGCCGTGCTCGTCGGAGCCTCGATGGGGGCCCACACGGCGGTGCGGTTCGCGCTCGAGCGCCCCGAGCGGGTCGCCGCACTGGTACTGATCACGCCGGCCTACGATCCGCAGCGCTTCCCGGCTGGGCTTGCGCGCTGGGACGCGCTGGCGCAGGGACTGCGCGAGCGTGGCGTCGAGGGATTTCTCGAGGCCTACGGCGTCGAGCGGCTGCCCCCGGCGTGGCGCGAGACGATCACCACCGTGATCTCGCAGCGCCTTTCCACCCATCGCGATCCCCTCGCGGTCGCAGACGCGCTTGCCGCGGTGCCACGCTCGCGCCCGTTCGAGGACTTTGCCCAGCTCGCGGCGATCACCAAGCCGACGCTCGTCATCGCCAGTCGCGACGAGGCTGACCCCGAGCACCCGCGCGCGACCGCTGAGGCCTACGCGGAGGCGATCGCCGGTGCCAAGCTTGCGATCGAGGAGCAGGGGCGCTCGCCGCTGGCCTGGCAGGGCGGCCAGCTTTCGCGTCTTGTCGCGGACCTCACAGCGCGGCTGCCGTCGTGACGCTGGGTTACACACGTGCCCTCGTGAGTGGGGCCCCGGTTCCGTAGCATCTGTCGCGTGTCCGATCCCGCGTCAGGCGTTGGTGTGCTCGCCGCCGTCGCGGCGGGACTCGTGTCCTTTCTCTCCCCGTGCGTGCTGCCCCTGGTGCCCGGGTATCTCTCGACCGTCGTGGGTGTCAGCCCGGCGGAGCTCGAGCACGCCAGCGTGCGACGGGTCCTCGCCCCGAGCGTGCTGTTCATCGCGAGCTTCTCGACGATCTTCATTCTGCTCGGCCTGAGCGCGACCGCGATCGGCTCGCTGCTGGCCGATCACCTCGCGCTCCTCGACCGGGTCGCGGCCGGCGTGATCATCGCGCTCGGCGTCTTGTATGTCGCAGCGTCGTTGCTCCCGCGCCTCGGGCGGGAGTGGCACCCTGAGCGCCTTTTGGCGCGCGCGGGCAAGGGCGGTCCCTTGATCGCCGGCGCGGCGTTCGCGATTGCCTGGACGCCGTGCGTCGGCCCGACGCTCGGCGCGATCCTCACGGCCGCCAGCGTCAGTGGCTCCGAGGGCCGCGGCGCGGTGCTGCTGGCGTTCTATTCGGCGGGCCTCGCGATCCCGTTTCTCGCGACCTCGCTGGCGTTCGATCGCATGGCGAGCGTCTTTGCCGCCGTCAAGCGCCACTACAGCGTCGTCGTGTTTTTCGGCGGCGCGGTGCTGATCGGGATGGGCGTGCTGATCTGGACCAACGAGCTGTCCGTCCTCAACGCTCAAGCCCAGAGCGGCCTTCAGCACCTCGGGATCAACTTTTTCGATATTTAGGGGGATTTTGCCGCCGCTTCGCGGCGGACAAAATCGGCTTAGGACGGTCGCGTGATGACCGGCGTCGGGCTCGGCACGGCCTGCGCTGTTGGCGTCGACGACGGGCTCGTGGCCGAAGGCGCGGTCGCCTTTGAGCCCGCTTGTTGCGTCGGCGTCGTCTGGTGAGCGGCCCCGGCGGTCTTTGGCGCGGTCGGCAGGAGCGTCGCCGAGCGCGCGGCCGCGGTGGCTGCCGCCGCGGCCCCTCGCTCGGCGGCCAAGCGTTGATCGAAGTCGTACTGCGCCTGCCGGCGGGCGTCGCGGGTCAGCGCCGGGTCGTTGCCCGAGGCGAGCTGGACACCGATCACCGCCCAGAAGAAAAAGAACAGCGCGACGGTTACGCCGCCGACCCGCTGGCGGATGCGCCGCGCGCGGTGGCGTCGCTCGTGCAGGCGCGCGCCCGTCGCGGGGCTCGCCCGCAGGGCGTCCGGACGGAGGTTTGGCTGCTTGGGCGTCATTGCCGGGGCGGCGCCCCTCGCAGGGGCCGCAGGAGACATGTTCCAACACGAAGATAAAGCGCGGCTGGCATGGCCAGCCTAACCCGTGGCGGCGGTCGTGAAGGAGAAGTCCTTGCGCAGCGTCCAGGTCTCTGGCAGGCCGCAGACTTTGCGACCGTTCTGGGGCAGGACGCAGTCCTCCGACCCGCCGGTGCATGTCGTGGTGCTCGTGCCAGTGCTCGTGGAGGTCGTGCAGGTTGGCGGCGGCGGTGCGCTCAGCGGCGCGATCCCGCTGACGGTCGCGCTGACGGCGACGTTGTAGACGCTGTCAGCGAGCAGCGGCGACACCGGGACGATGATCGCTCCCGTCGGGTAGCTCCCGGGCAACGCGCCGGCGGTGGTGTTGTCGAGGAAGCGGACGGCGACCGCGTCGCCATCTGGGCCGCTGATCGTGGCGGAGGTGACGTGAGCTGAGGCATCCGGTGCCCACGGACCGTCGAAATAGACGAAGAGGTTCGGTCCAGTCGCGGCGGTGCCGAGGCCGAGCTCCTGCGCCGGCGTCGTCGGCAGCTCGTCGGCGCGCTCGGACGGCTCGATGCCGGTGCGTCCGTTGCCGGGATAGGTGTAGGCAAGCGGCTCCTCTGGCGAGGGACGGGTGTCGCCAAGGAGCGTAGTGACGCAGTCATGACCATAGGAGTCCTTGGCGCCGACGACGGCCAGTTGCGGCGCGAGCAGTTGAAAGAGGTGAAACGGCGCGTTGTCGTAAGGGTCGCCCGGACCCCAGGGCGCGCCGACGTCGACCGTTGAGTTCATCGCCGCCAGCTTGCCTCCGGCGCTGTAGCCCGGGGCTCCGGCGATCTCCGTGTGCCCGAGGAAGTTGTTCAACTTCTCATAGCGGTTGTGCCGGTTGCAATCCGCGGTCCAAGTCGCGTTCTGGAGGAGCCCCGCGGGAATCCCGTTTCGCGCGCGCTCGGCATTGAGTAGAGCGATGATCCGCCGCGGGCTCGCCGCCGGCGCTCCCGAGGTGGGGAGGAGCCACAGCGCGAGCGCCCCGGCGAGCGCCGCTGCGAGGCATGCCGCGCGTGTGCGCGAGCCCATCAGGACGCCGCTTGGCCGGCGCCCGCCCTCGCGCTGGAACGGCGGCCAGCCGGCTGTTGGCGCACGTGCAACTGCGGGTGCTGGGGCTCGAGCGAGACCTCGGCCGCCGGTCGGGCCGGCGCAAAGAGGTGCCCCTGGGCGAGCTCGCAGCCGGCGCTGAGCAGTATCTCGCGCTGGCGCTCGTGCTCCACGCCCACGGCGACAACGCCGATCCGAAGCTCGCGCGCTGCGGCGCTAACGGCGGAGAGCATCGCGCGGCTTGTGCGGCTCGTGGCGGAGTTCCCGTCAGCGAGGGCCGCGATGAGGCCGCGGTCGAGCTTGATCACGTCCAGGGGAACCGCGATCAGCTGGTGTAGCGACGCGGGCTCGGCACCGAAGCCGTCGAGCGCGACCTTGACGCGCAGATCGCGCAGCTGCGCGATAACGCTTGCCGTCCTGGCCGGGTCGACAAGCATCGCCGCCTCGGTGATCTCGAGGCACAGGCCACTTGGCGAAAGGCCGCTCTGCTCGAGTGCCGCCTTCACGTCGCCGGGGAACCCCTCGCCGGCGAGCTGGCGCGCGGAAACGTTCAGCGAGATCCCGAGCTCTGCGGTGCTGGCGCGCCAGGCGACGGTCTGTGCCGCAGCGCTCCCAAGAGCCCAGAGCCCGAGCGGCACGATCAGTTCGGCTTGCTCGGCGAGCGGGACAAAGGCCCCCGGAGCGATCACTCCGCGTTCGGGATGGTTCCAGCGCAGCAACGCCTCGTAGCCGACGACAGCGCTGTCCTTTAGCGCGACGATCGGCTGGTAGTAGAGCTCGAACTCGCCTCGTGCCAGCGCTGCTTGCAACTCGCGCTCGGCCTCGAGGCGCAGCTCGACCTCGGTGCGCAGCGCGCCGTCGAAGATCGCGAAGCGGTTACCCCCAGCTTTTTTTGCCCGGTACATCGCGATGTCCGCCTCGTGTAGCAGCGCTCCCGCCGTGCGTCCGTCGCCGCTGCCGGTTGTCACGCCGATGCTGGCCGAGACGACGATCGGTCCGCCGCCGAGCTGGAACGGCTCGGCGAACGCGGCGAGCGCGCGCTGGGCGATCATCGCCGCGTCGAGCTCTGTACCCAGCGACTCGGCGACAACGGCAAACTCGTCGCCGCCGAGGCGCCCGACGACGTCGCCACCGCGGACGGACCCGCTCAGCCGCTCGGCGACCTGCGCCAGCAGGCGATCGCCGGCCTCGTGACCGATGCTGTCGTTGATCTGCTTGAGGGAGTCGATGTCGATGAAGAGCACGGCCAGGTGCTGGTTTGAGCGGGCGTGGCGCGAGAGCGCGTGCGTCAGCTCGGTGGTGAGCACCTCACGGTTGGGCAGGCGCGTCAGCGGGTCGCGGCCAACGCGATGCTCGAGCTGGATCCACTCAGTGACGTCGCGCGCCGAGGCATACCAGCGATCGCCGTGTGCTGCGCCGCTCCACAGCAGCCAGCGCCAGCTGCCATCGCGATGGCGGTGGCGTGCGAGCAGCTCGACCACGCGTCCATGCTCGCCGGATGCGGGCTGGCCGCGCTCAGCAGTCGCGGCGCGCTCGCGGGCGCGTAGCGCGGAGGAGCCATCGTGCGGATGGAGGAAGTCGAGCAACGACTCGCCGACGAAGGTCTGCGGGGCCCAGCCGAGGACACGCTCGCTGGCCGGGTTTACGGCAAGGAAGCGGCCCTCGTGGTCGAGGATCGCGAGCATGCCGCCGGCGTGCAGGAAAAGCTCCTCGAACGCCGCCGGATCGAGTTCGCCCAGCGAGCGATCCCGTGGCTTGGGCAGCCCGGCGGGGACGTCGGTGATCAACCTGAGCGTCACGATGATGGTGGTGGGGGTTTCTCGCGGCCGCGGCGAAAGGCTCGCCAGCCGCGGCGAAGGATCCACGCCCTTCAGATATCGACACGCCGCCGCGCGAGCTTGAAGCGCCTTAGGATGGGGCGATGGACGGTTTGCCCCCGAGCGAATCACGGGCGACGCTGGCGCTCTGGATGGGCCCACAGGAGGCCAACGTCGCGGGTTTCGTGCACGGCGGGATCGTCATGAAACTGTGCGATGAGGCCGCCGGGCTCGCGGCGGTCAAGCACTCGCGCCAGCGCATCGTGACCGCGGCGATCGACCGCGTGACGTTCCTCGTTCCGATCCACATTGGCGAGCTCGTGACGTTCGCGGCGAGCGTCAACGCCGTCTGGCACACCTCGATGGAGGTGGGCGTGCGGGTCGATGCGGAGAATCCCCTCACCGGCGAGCGCCGGCACACCAACACGGCGTTTCTGACGATCGTGGCTGTCGACATCGCGGGTCAGCCGGTCGCCGCGCCGCCGCTGGTGCTCGCCGACGCCGAGGCCGAGCGACGCGCCCAGGAGGCAGAGATTCGGCGGGCGAACCGCCTGGCCGAGCGCGAGCGCCTCCGCGCCACGTCCTAGTGGCGCGTCGCGGAGCCGATTTGGTGGAGTGCAGGCGCGTCTCGGGGAGGTCGTCAGCCCGGACGTGGCGGCAGGACACTCGGTTGCAACGGCGCACCTCTTCGGGAGACTTGCGCTCGAGGGTTCAAGGCAGCTCGAGAATGGTCTCCTCGATCTCGGCGGCCCGGCCCGGGGCAAAGGAGACCTCCGTACCGATCGGGTGAAAGCCCGCCTTTTGAAGGACTCGTAGCGATCCGGGGTTGTCGCTCGCAGCACGCGCTCGGATCGGCCGAACCGAGACCTCCTCGAGGAGCAGGCCGAGCGCGCGGGTTGCGATCCCTTGTCCCCAGCAAGTGCGATCTATCCAATAGGTGACCTCGGTCACTCCCTCCGAGGGGTAGCTCGAGATGGTGCCGACGAGCCGAGAATCGCGGATGATCGCCCGAAGCCTGTTCTCGGGGGAGGACATGATCTTCGCCATATGGGCGTCGAAGGCGCTTCGATCGTTCGGGTCTTCAGCTGTGAATGCCGCGAGGCGTACCGACTCCGGGTCGCGCATCTGCTCGAAGATCGCGTCGAGATCGCTCGCTTCTATCGGACGAAGTGCAAACTGCGACATGCGAACGGTCCTCCTGCGTCTGGCACTAGTGGGCGCGCCGGGGAGTGTGGCACCTTATTTCAACGACGCAGCACTAGCGGGGGGTGTGAGGCGTGCGCTGACGGCGCTTAGGCCGAACTTAGCATCGGGTTGGACCCTATTGAGAGCCAGCGGCAACAACGGCGCTCCGGGCGATCGCGAAGGCCCGCGACCGGGACCGAGCGCCAAGAACGACAGATCATGGCCCGCTTAAACCTCACGACGATGCTCTCCGCAGTGCTTGGCGGTGTGGTCGCGGCGGCCGTATTGGCGCTGGTGCCGAGCGGCAAGACAATCCATCGCACGGTTACGGCGTCCTCGCCGGTCGCCGCCAACACGCTCGCGGCCGACGAGCAGACCCATCAAACGCTCGCACATGTCATCTATGAGGCTGACGCGCCGAGCGTTGTCGCGATCTCGGCTACGAGCTCCTCGTCGAGCTTATTCGGCCCCTCGCAGCAGGCCGACACGGGTTCGGGCATCGTCGTCTCGGCGCGCGGCATCATCCTCACCAACAACCACGTCGTCGCCGGCGCGCACTTCATTGCCGTGCAGATCGGCGGCGCAGCCGGGCCGCTGCGCCGGGCTCACCTCATCGGTGTCGACGCCCCGCACGACATCGCGCTGCTCCAGATCGCACCAGCGGGCCTGGCGCTGCATCCGCTGAAGTTCGCCGACTCGGCCGTCGTGGCGGTGGGCGATCCGGCGTTTGCGATCGGGAACCCCTATGGCCTCGACCAGACGCTGACGGTCGGTGTGGTTTCGGCGCTCCACCGGACTATCACCGCCCCTGACGGCGCCGCGATCAAGGGTGTCATCCAGACCGATGCGGCGCTGAACCCGGGCAACTCCGGCGGGCCGCTCTTGAACGCGGCGGGAGAGGTCATCGGCGTCAACTCGCAGATCGCGACGAGCCCCGACAGCTCCGGCGGATCCGCTGCGCAGGGCGGCAACACCGGGGTCGGCTTCGCCATCGCTAGCAACACGGTCAAGGTTGACCTCGAGCACCTCGATCACGGCGCGGCCGCGGGCGCCGCGCTCACCAGCTGAGCCGCAGGATCGCCCGGTGCGGCGCCCGACTCAGCCGGCCGCACTGAGCGCGCGGTCGAGGCTCGCGACGGTCTGTGGACCGCTGTCGCGGGCGACGATCCGCCCTGCGGCGTTGACGATCACGGTCGTTGGCAGGTTCGCGACGCCGTAGGCGTCCCCGCCCACTCCGTTGGGGTCGGCCAGCACGGGAAACGTCCAGTGGTAATGGTCGAGGAATTCGCGCACATGGCTCGTCAGCGGATCGCTGTAGTCGATTGCGACGATCTTGTCCCGGCCGCTCGGCGAGGTTGCGAAGCGCTCGAGCGCCGCCGCCTCGGTGTGGCATCCCGGGCACCAGCTGGCCCAGAAGGCGACGACGAAAGGATGGCCGCGAAGATCAGCCAGCGTCACCGCCCCACCGCGCAAGACGCTCTGGGGTAGCTGCGGGGCGAGCGGACGCTTCGAAGCGTGGTGGAGGATGCCGTACGCCAGCAGCGCAAGGATCAGCGCGACGAGCGCGATTCGCAGCGAGTGGCGGTGGGCGAGCGCGCTCGGCATCGCGTTCAGCCGCCCGCCGGCGCGATCGAGCCGAGCGCTAGCTCGTAGCCCGACGTGAAGCTCACCGTGAAGAGGCCGCTTACCTCGACTCGCCGGCCGAGGTCCGGTGCCGCCTTGCTCGCCGGCGTCAGAGCGATCTCCGTGCTCACGCCGGGACCGCTGATACGGAAGGCGTCCTTGCCTGCTTTGGCGACGACGCCGATCGTGCTCACCGCCGCCTGGGCGTAGACCTCCGGGTAGCGCGCCAGCAGCGCGAGTGAAACGTAGTCCGTGCCCTTCGCGGGCTTCGGTGGAAGAGTGCTGCGGTCGCTGCCGCAGGCGCTGAGGGCGAGCACCGAACAACCCAGCGCAGCGACGGGAAGAACGTGGCGGGAAGCGGCAGCACACCTCATGAAACAGCAATCCTAGGATCCGCCACACTCTGGTGATGAACCGCGCTCTCAAACAGCTTCGCGCGGGTGGCGCCGACGCTCACGATGGGTTCCTTGTCGTTGGGCTGCTGGTGGCCAGGATGTGGGTCGTCGAGGTCGTCAACGCGCTCGACGACCAGCGTCTCGACAGTGACGGGATCATTTCGCGCCATCTCTCGGGCTTGCCTGGCATCCTCAGCGCACCGTTCCTGCACGTGAGCTTCGCGCATCTGATCGGAAACACGATTCCGTTCCTGGTCCTCGGGTTCGTGATCGCCTTCGGCGGTGCGTTACAAGTGATCGCTGTGACGGTGATCGTGGCGCTGATCAGCGGCCTCGGGACCTGGCTCGTCGCGGCGTCGGGAACCGACACGATCGGGGCAAGCGGCGTCGTCTTCGGCTACGCCACCTTTCTGATGGCGCGCGGCATCTTCACCCGCAGTGTGCTCCAGATCGCCGTCGGCGTGCTGGTCGCGGTGGTGTTCGGCGGCGCGCTGATCTTGAGCCTCGTGCCGCACCCAGGGATCTCCTGGCAGGGCCACCTGTTCGGTGCGATCGGCGGCGTGATCGCCGCGCGGGCGGTTGGCTCAGGCAACTGGAAGTCGCGCGCGGCGGGTGCAAACGAGGGCCAAACCGCGACTTAAATAAGTCAGACGCGGAAACGAGTCGGCTGAGGAACCCTCCGCCGGGCCGCTCCCGAAGGGGCGTTCCGGCTTCACGGTGGCGCGGCCTCACACCTCGGTGGCCTCGCTCTTTTCGACTCGCTCCGCGTCCTGTTGCCAACATACGTGGCCAGGAGCGTGCTGACAAGGGGAGAATCAGCCCCATCTCGCATTCTGCGCAGAAATGCTCGTGCGACACGCGTCGCCGCGATTCTTTATAGGGTCCGCGTAGATGAGCTACACACCGCCGCGGGAGATTCTCGTGCGCTATGCCGACGTGCTGGTCAACTTCGCCCTCGGCGGTGGCAGCGGCGTAGAGGATGGAGAGGTCGTGCTGGTGACCGCCAGTGAAGCGGCCAAGCCGCTTTACGTTGAGCTGGTGCGGGCTGTATTGCGCGCCGGCGCTCACCCGATTGGTCAGTTCCTCCCCGACGACGACGCCGACTTCAACATCGGGCGCGACTTCTACGAGTTGGCAAGCGATGCCCAGATCGATTTCTTCCCCGAGCGTTACCGCCGCGGCCTGGTCGATCAGATCGACCACATGGTGACGGTGCTTTCCAACAGCGACATGCACGCGCTCGAGGGTGTCCCGCCGGCAAAGATCATGCGCCGCGGCGCGACGATGAAGCCCTGGATGGAGTGGCGCACGGCGAAGGAGAACGCGGGCAAGTTCACATGGACGCTCGGGCTCTACGGTACGCCGGCGATGGCCGAGGAGGCCGGGCTCAGCGAAGTCGATTACTGGCAGCAGATCATCGATGCGTGCTTTCTCGACGAGGACGACCCGACCGCTCGCTGGCACCAGGTCAGTGAGCAGATCAACGATTACGTGGAGCGGCTCAACGCGCTCGCGATCGAGAACCTGCACATCGTTGGCGACGACGTCGACCTGCACCTCAAGATCGGCGCGGACCGCCGCTGGGTGGGGGGGAGCGGGCGCAACATCCCGAGCTTTGAGATCTTCACCAGCCCCGACTGGCGCGGCACGGAGGGTTGGATCTACTTCAACCAGCCGCTGTACCGCTACGGCAACCTCGTTACCGGCGTGCGCCTGGAGTTCGAGCAAGGGGTGGTAGTCAATGCCACGGCCGAACAGAACGAGGACGTGATCAAGGAGATGGTCGCGACAGCAAATGCCGACAAGGTGGGGGAGTTCTCGCTCACCGACGGGCGCTTGTCACGAATCACGAAGTTCATGGCCGAGACGCTGTTTGACGAGAACGTTGGCGGACCGTACGGCAACACCCACATCGCGCTCGGGAACTCCTACCACGACTGCTATGCCGGCGATCCCGAAGGTGTGAGCGCCGAGGAGTGGGAGCGCCTCGGATTCAACGACTCGAGCGTCCATACCGACATCGTCTCGACGACGGACCGCACGGTCACGGCGACGCTCAGCGACGGCAGCTCGCTCGTGATCTACGCCGACGGGCGCTTCCAGCTCTAGCCCGCCCGTGCTGGACGCACGCCGCGCCGCGTACGTACATACGCTTGCGCTACCAGGTGCTCAGGCGCGGTGGGAGGCCGCCGGTAGGGCGGTATGGGACACCGGGTTGACTGCCAGGGTTGACCAGACAATCCGCGAGATGCCCTCGATCGTGTCGATCCCGTAGGCCTCGTCGGGGTTGGCGTTGGTCATCACGGCGATCAGGTAGTGGCGGCCGGCGCCCTGAATCGCGCCGATGCTGTTGATCTGCCAGCCGTTGCCCACCGGCAGCCAGCCGTTCTTCAGGGCCACCGTGGTGCCGCGTGACGGGCCTGCCGAGACGCCCCAGTAGTCGAAGGCGATGACGTGCTCCATGAGGTAGAGCTCGTAGGCCCGCGACTGGTAATGCAGGACGTCGTTGGTGAGCGCGATGTGGCGGAGTAGGCGAAGCTGGTCGCGCGGCGTCGTCTCGGTGAGGCCCCAGGCAAGGTTTGGCGTCGTTTGCGTCATGCCGAGCTTGGCGTCGAACGCCGCGACAGCGCCAGGGCCTCCTTCGTCGTCCCACAGCGTCGTCGCATCGTCGTTATCGCTCTGCTCGATCATCCCGGTGGCGACTGCGCGCTCGCCGGCGTCGAGCGTCGTGCCTTGCGCCTGGGCCTGACCGAGCAACGTCGCGAGAATGTCGACCTTGACGATGCTCGCCGTCTGCTCGCGATCGCCGGGGTGGTATAGGAACGTCGTGTTGGTTCTCACGTCGTAGACCGCCGCAGTGATGTTGCCGGAGCGCTGCGCAAGAAAACGTCCCATCGCGTGCGTGGTGAACGGGTTTTGCGGCGCGAGGGGAGTGGTGGCGCCACTCGGGCCGGTCGTAGCGCTCGGGCCTGTCGGGCCGGTGACCCCGGTGGTGCCGGTGGTCCCGCTGGCGCCGCTCGGGCCGCTGGCGCCGAAAGCAGTGGAGACTTCCCCGGAGAGCAGCCGCGAGTGGTGGGACTTCAGATCGCCGGCGAGCGCGACGGCGGCGACCACCACCGCCAGCGCCAGCGCGCCCGCCAGGACGAGCACAAGCGGGCGCCTCACGGGCGGGCGGCGGTGACGGCCGTGGCTTCGGTCGAGCCGCGCGGCTTGAGGCTCGACCAGACGATGCGAGAGATGGCTTCGATCGTGTCGATCCCGTAATTCTCGCCGACATTGCCGCTCGTAAGCACGGCGAGCAGGTAATCGCGTCCCTTGCCGTCAATCGCGCCGATGCTGTTGACCTGCCAGTCGTCGCCGACGATCGGTACCCAGCCGTTCTTGAGCGCGACGCTGACGTCTGGCGGCAGACCGGAGGAGACGCCCCAGTGCTCGAATGAGACGACGTGCGTCATCAGGTAGAGCTCGGAGTCACGCCAGTTGTAGTGCAAACGGTCGTTGGGGAGAGCGATCACGCGCAGCAGACGGATTTGGTCGCGCGCGGTCGTCAGCGTTTCGCCCCAATAGCCGTTGGCATTCGGTGTCGTCTGGGTCATCCCGATGCTGCGATCAAAAGCGGTAATGGCGCTGTCACCGCCGGCGTCGAGCCAGAGGTCCGTGGCGTCCTCGTTGTCACTTTGCTCGATCATGCCCGCGGCGAGGTATAGCTCCTCCCCGCTCAGCGACTCGTTGCGCTCTTGGGCCTCGTGCAGCAGCGTCGCGAGGATGTCGACCTTCATGATGCTCGCCGTCTGCTCGCGGTCGCCGGGGCGGAAGAGAAACGTGTCACCGGTGTTGACGTTGTAGAGCGCGGCAGTGATGTTGCCGCGGCGCTGTCTGAGGAAAGTGCGCATCGCGGCGGTTGTGAATGGGTCAACGGAACCCGGGCTAATCGCGGAAGCGAGGTGCTCGACGCCAATCGCCGCAATTACTGCAAACGCGCCGAGCGCGATCAGGGGCAGGCTCGCGCGGAACGATGGCCGGCGGGTGCGACGTCGTCGATCACGTTGCATTCGGCGGGGGAACGTTAGCGACGCGCGTTCCTAGCGGCGGCACTGACAGCATGGTTGCGCCGGGTGCGGGACCAGTGGCCGCGGCCTCTGGGTCGGTTCCCGTTGCGTTTGGGTTTGCGGCGCTGGTGGCGCTCAGGACAGGTCGAGCACGACCTGCGGCGTCGGGATCACGTGATCCTCGATGCCCTCGCTCGGGATGATCGCCGTGCCAATGGCGAAGAACTCGATCACATGGCTGCCCCAGCCGTGGGAGCGCTCGTGGATGTCAACGCCGACAATGCCCTCGGCCTTGGCCTCCAACGCCTCGGCCTGCATCCGCTCCATCGCGAGCTCGCGCGCGTCGTAGAGGGCCTGCGTGAAGTTGGGCAGTTCGATGTTTTGGCCGGTGTTCTTCAGCGACTGGCGCATCGTTTGGTGCGCGACGTGGTAGACGCAGGAGCCCATAACCATTCCGACCGGGCGGTGGCCGGTCTGCAGCAAGGTCCAGAACTCCTGGCCCGTGAGGTCGCTGGTGAATGGGCGTCCCGAGGGCGCGCGGTGCAGCTCGCCGCCGCGATGCTTCACCGCGGTGCCGACCGCGATGAACTCCGCCATGTTCTCGCCCCACTCGTAGCGACCGATGTCGAGTCGGACGCCGACCACGCCATCGGCACCGAGCTGCTCGGCTTCTTCCTCCATCCGCGTCATCGCCAACTCGCGCGCCTCGTACATCGCCTGCGAGAGCACCGTCAGCTCCTGGTTCTGGCGATAGCTCGCGAGCTGAATCCCGATGTGGTAGATGCTAGAGCCGATCACGAGCCCCAGCGGCTGGAAGCCGGCTTGGCGCACGAGCAGGAACTCGTTGACCGACAGGTCGCTGGTGAAGAGACCGGCGCGGTTCTGCTGGAGCCGGGCCCTTCCCGCCTCGGGGAGGCCTTCTGTGCTCTGGGGGTCGTAGGCCATGAGCGGTGTTCCTTTCGCGGTCGTCGGATGGAGGCGGGTGGCTCAGCTCAACGAGAGGACGGTGAGCGCAGAGGGTGGCGTTTCGCTGCGGAGGGCTGGGTCCTCGGCGATGACGGTGCCCATGACGTGGAACGTGACGATCAAGTCGTCGGTTTCGAAGCCGCCGCGGCGGACCCGGTAGGTCCGTGAGTGCTGTTCGATCGTGACGCCGACGATCCCGTCACCGCCGAGGTCGGCACCCTGCGCGGTGAGTCGCCGCATAGCGCTCTCGCGTGCGTCGTAGACGCCCTGGGTGAAGTCCGGCAGCTCCTGATTGGTCCACGAGGCAGAGCCGCCAAACAAGCTGCCGCCCTGCGCCATGCGCGTCTGCCACGTTGCAGGGACGTAGTGGACGCTGGTGTAGGCGGCAATTCCGACTGGGCGTACGCCGGCGGCGCACAGCTCCCAGAACTCCTGCCCCGAAAGGTCGGTGAGCACGGTCTGCCCGGGCGTGCGCAGATGCTCGGGAAGGTGAACGGCGGTGCCCACGGCGATGAACTCGACCGCGCCCGGGGCCCAGTCGTGTGCGCCCTGCGTGATTCGCACGCCGACCACGGCGTCGGCCTTGGCGGTTTGGGCTTCCTCCAGCAGGCGGCCGAGTGCAAGGCGACGGCTCTCGTTGTAAGCGGTCGAGAGCGCGGGGACCTCGCCCGGCTGGAAGTAGTAGCCGGTCTGCCACCCGGTGTGGTAGATCGAGGATCCCATCACGAGCGTCACGGGCTTGACGCCAAGCGCTGCCAGCAGGGCGAACTCGTCGACGCCGAGGTCGCTGCCAAATGGACCGGTCGCTCCGCCCGGTTGTGCGAGGGCAGCGAGGCGCTCCGCTGCGGCGACCGGTATCCCGCCTGCTTCGAGGCGCTCGCGCGAGCGGGCAGCCCGTTCGTCCTCTGCCGGATCCGGTCCGGGGGCCCGGCGCCCGAACAGCGGGCTCACGTAACCAGCCTTTGCAGTGCGCTGCGCGCCTGCTGGCCGAGCTCGGCGGTACGCGTCACGGCAGCGACAACGTCTCTAATCCAGTCCGCGATCATCTGCCGTTCGCGCCTAAGTGTGATGCCGCGGACGACTTCGTGTCGCGTGCACTCGAAGCCGGCGGGTGTGCGTACGAGCTCGAAACGCTCGTCGCCGACGCTCAGCGAGATCGCTTGGACCTCGGTCTCTTTGGAGCGGAAGCCTCCCACCCTGCGCCGTTTGACGGAGACGACGCGCGGGAGCGCCTCCTCGAGACGTGCTGCGAGCGCCGCGACGAGAGCATCCAAGTCGGCGCTGTCTGCGCGGACCTCGGCGGCGGCTAGGTCGAGCGCGAGGCCCGGGTCGCTCGTCGGCTCGTCGCTCAAGACCGGGGGCGGCGGGAGCGAATACGCATCATCAGTGAGGTTAGGGGTTTAGGGAACTCGGCGCGTGGGCGCCGCCAGCGGACGAGGCGGCTCGACCGCCAGCTCGCGCGCCAGGCGCGAGCGTGTACCTTTTGCCGCCATGGGAGCCGGCCGGGTCAACGGTGGCGAGCAGGGTCGCCACACGCGAGAGTCGGGATTTACGCAAGCGGACCCAGCACGCGGGCGCAAGCGAGCCTGAGCGTTTGTATAGGTCTGGGAACCGGCTGTTCGCTGGCGGCTGCGTGCTGGGGGCTGCGGTTGGCCTCGTCGTGGCCTGCAGCGGTGGCGCCGGCGACGCATCAGCGGCTCAGTTTGTTTCGCAGAACTCGCTCGCGGCCATTTCCTGCGGGCCCGACGCTGACTGCATGGCGGTCGGTCAGATCGCGGCCGGCGGAAACATGCTCCCGGTGGCCGAGGTCCTGCGCGAGGGCACGTGGGGCGCGCTCCCCGTCACGGCGGTCGGCCGCGGGTCACAGCTCCTGGGAGTGTCGTGCGTCTCAGCCGCGTTCTGCATTGCCGTGGGCGACGAGCAGGACGGAGGAGCGCTCAGCGAGATCTGGCGCGGACGACGCTGGGCCCGTGAGACCGTCGGATCCTCACCGCGTGCGTCAACGCTCGAGAGCATCTCCTGTGTCGCCAAGCGCTTCTGTGTCGCGGTCGGAGCCACGGCACAAGACCGGCCGCTCATCGAACTGTGGAACGGGCGCAAGTGGTCGCGGATGGCCAGCCGCGGCTCGAGTGCCGGCAGCAACGGCGCGCCGCTGCACAGTGTGTCGTGTGCATCGCGGTCCAGCTGCGTCGCCGTCGGCACCGTGTTCTCTGGTGACACTCAGTCTGCACACGTGGAGCGCTACGACGACGGCAGCTGGCGCGCCGTGTACACGCATCTCACTGGTGAAACGCCGACACTCGCCTCGGTGTCGTGCCCTGCGGCTGGCTGGTGCATCGCGGTCGGCACGATCCAGGCCACCGGCGCGAACACCACATTGCCGCTCGCGCTCGGGATCAACGGGGGAGAGGTCTCGCAGCTGAACGTCGCCGCAGCGCCGACGGCCGGCTTCTCGGGCATCAGCTGCCCCCAAGTCGAGAGTTGTGTCGCCGTCGGCGATGTTGAAGCCGCGGAAGAGCCGTCGGAAGGCAGCACGGGCAGTACTGGCAGCACTGGCAGTACCGGCGCCTCGACCGGTAGTACCGGAGCCTCAACTGGCGTGACTGGCGCCTCAGGCGGCAGCACCGGCGCCGCTGGCGCTATCGCACTGGCACCGTTCGCCGAGAGCCTGAGCGGCGGGCTGTGGCAGCTCCTGGTGCCGGCCAGCGAAGGTAGCTCCGACACGCTCGGAGGCGGTGTGTCGTGCGCCACGACGAGCTCGTGTGATGCCGTCGGCTACTACATAGCCACTGGGAACGGGCATATTTCCGCGTCGGCGGACCAGCTCACCGGCTCAGCCTGGACGACGCTGCCGACGCCGACCAACCCGAGGTGAACCTGGCGCCGACCCGGACCGGTCGCGCACCGTGGCCGCCGGAAGTCGCCCGCTAACCTGCTCGGCATGGAGGAGATCGCGTCCGGTCTGTGGCACTGGAGCGTCCGGCACCCGCAGATCCACAAGAACGTCAGCTCGTACTACCTCACCAGCGAGCGCATCGCGATCGACCCGCTGCTGGGCGCCGACGGGGTCGCGTGGTTTGAATCACACAGCACGCCCGAGCACGTGCTGCTCACCAACCGCCACCACGACCGTGACGCCTGGCGACTGCACGAGGCCTTCGGCAGCACTATCCACTGCATCCGCAACGGCGTTCACGAGCTCGCCGGCCGCGGGCCGGTGACGGCGTTTGACTTTGGTGATGAGCTGCCGGGCGGCGTCGTCGTTCACGAGGTTGATGCGATCTGCGCCGATGAGACCGCTCTCCACATCCCCGCACACCGCGCGCTGGCGTGCGCCGACGGCGTCGTGCGTTGGCGCCATGGCGAGCCGCTTGGCTTCGTTCCCGATCAGCTCATGGACGATCCCGAGCAGACCAAGGCCGGACTTCGTGGAGCCTACGGGCGACTGCTTGAGCTCGACTTCGATCTCCTGCTGCTTGCCCACGGCGACCCGGTCGTGAGCGGTGGCAACGCCGCGCTGCGCGCCTTCGTCGGCGATCCACAGTAGGCCGTCACCGCCGCCCGCCCGGCGCACGTGGCCGTCGTCTCAGACAGGCTATGGTTGTCCGCGTGGACGACGACCGTGCAAAGGAACTGCTGGCGCAGGCGCGCCAGGGGACCGAAGGTGAACTCGAGCGACTGCGCGGCGGCTCAGCCGCGTTGCCCGAGGACCAGGCTGACGCCTCCAGCGACGCCGACGGCCTGGTCGAGCGCGGGACCGACGATGCGCTGACCGAGTTGCTGACGCAACGCCTGGAGGCCATCGCGCGGGCCGAGCATCGCTTGGAGGAGGGGACCTATGGACTCTCGACGCTCAGCGGCGATCCGATCCCCGACGGCCGCCTCGAGGTCGAGCCATGGGCGGAGTTGACGGTGGAGGAGCAGGCGGCGCTCTGAACGCCGCCGGCCGAAGCTGAGCAAGCGGTCGGGCGGCAGGTGGGCTGGTTCCCGTTTGTCCGTGCTATACTGCAACCGGTTGCAATGAATAACGATCATGCCAACACTATCGTCGACATTGCTCGCCTCGCGGGCGTCTCGAAGTCGACCGTGTCACGGGCCTTGAACGACAGCCCGCTGGTCGGTGCCGAGACGAAACAGCGGATTCGCGAGATCGCTCGCCAGCAGCGCTTTCAGATGAGCGATCCCGCTCGCCGGCTGAGCTTGGGGCAGAGCCACGTTGTGGCGCTTGTGACCTACGCGTTCAAAGCCGACGATGGCCGTGCAACCGCCGCCTTCACGCTCGAGATGATGAGCGGGATGGCGAGCGGGCTCCATGCCGAGGGCTATGACCTCCTGGTGATCCAGGTCTCGCAAACGGACACCGACTGGGTGCGCCGCTACCTCCAGTCCGGCCGCGTCGACGGCTTCATCCTGTTGGCCGCGATCTGTACACCGAGCCAGGTCCAGACGCTCACCGACGCGAACGCACCGTTCGTCATGTGGGGCGTTCCGAGCGGAAACCACAACTACTGCACGGTGAGCGGCGATAACTTCACCGGCGGCAAGATCGCAACCGAGCATCTCCTGCGCTCCGGCAGGAATCGAATTGCCTTCCTTGGAGGCCCGACTCGCGAGCCAGAGGTTCGCGACCGCTACCGGGGCTACGAGGCGGCGCTGCGTGGCGCCGGCAAGAGCGTCGATCCGGCGCTGGTCACCTACGGCTCGTTCTCACCCGCTTGGGGGACGAAGGCGATCGGAATACTGCTCGAGCAAGCCGGTGACCTCGACGGCTTGTTTGTGACCAGCGACGCCGTGGCGATTGTCGCGATGGAGGAGCTACGCGCCCGGGGCCGGCGGGTGCCCGAAGATGTCGCCGTGGTCGGCTACGACGACGTGGACCTCGCGCGCCACAGCGCGCCCCCGCTGACCACGATCAGGCAGAACGGACCGTTGGCGGGGAGGCTGCTCGCCGAGAATCTGATCCAACATCTACGCACTGGCGCCGTGACGAACGTCTCGATACCAGCCGAGCTCGTTGTCCGGGAGTCGGCATGAGTAGGCCTCTCCCTTTTTTTGCCCCGCAACGCAACCGGTTGCAGTAATTGCGCACGCAGCCCCGCCTGAAGCACCGACCGGTCCCACTACTCCCTGGAAAGGAGCCGCCGCATGTTCGCCACGCCTACCACGATTCTGCTAATCCTCTCGCGACCCCCCACGACACGACCCGTATACGACATCCCGCCGGTGATCGTTTCCTCAGTGCGCTGGCGGACATTGCGAACGCTCGCGACGCGAGTTGCCCGCATTGCACCCGACGCACGCGAAACCTTGCCCGTTGGCGTTGGTCCCGACTTGCACTGGAGGGCCCGCCTGTCCCTACTCGCGCCGGGGCACAGCGGGAAGTCGCGATCGGCACGCCGCGCGCGCCGGTGTGCGGCCGACGGGTCGCTGGCGATGCAGAGCCGATCAGCTCGTAGCAGCCGCACGCGGTGATTGCGATGCTGGCGGAGCAGGCTCACCGGTCGACTGCGGTTCTCGCCAGTCGAGCGGTAAGCGTGACGCCCGGGCCGTAATCGACACTTTGGGGCTCCGGAACCCGTCCTAGCGTCCAGCGGACAGGCAAAGAATCGACGCATACCCTGCCAACCAGGGCCGGGGACGAGGAGCAACGTGGAGAGCAACACAACCGCAAAGCGTCGTCGCGAGAGGGCCAAACCGCGCGAGCTGATCGCGGCGCGATGGAGGATCGTCCAGTTGCTGCCGCGAGCCGGGGGTGGGCTGGTCGGCGCGCTAACGCTCGGCAATCTCGCGCTCGGCGTGTTACCGGTCGCCTTCGTAGTCGCGACGAGTGTCCTCCTCGGACGCGTGCCCGCAGCTGTGAAAGCGGCCGCGGCGCACGGGCTGCACTCGGCTGCGTGGCATTCGCTGGTCACCGTCTTCCTGCTCGCCACAGCGGCTTTCATCGCCCAGCAGATCGTCGCGCCGATCGTTACAGCGCTCGGCGAGCTGGTTGCTCGACGGGTCGACGGCGAGGTCTTCGACGAGCTGATGGCGGCCTCGTTGCGCACTCCGGGGGTCGCAGCGCTCGAGGATCAGCAGGCGCTGGACGAGTTGCGCGGTGCTGCCGGTCAGCTGGAGTTCGGTTTCCAAAGCCCAGGCCAGGCTTGCGCCGGGCTGCTCGCACTGATCGCTCGCTACACGCAGCTCGCCGGGTATGCGGTTGTGATCACCGTCGCCTTCTCCTGGCTGGCCGCGACCGGATTGATCGTGGCCGTGCTGCTGTTCCGCTACGGCCAGCGTGGCGGGTTGCGCAAATGGACTGGGGTGCGCTTCAGCCTGCTGCCCGGAGAGCGCAAGCGCACGTACTTGCGCGCGCTGGCAATCGAGCCTGCGGCCGGCAAGGAGATCCGTGTTTTCGGTCTCGCCGATTGGCTGAAGGCGACGGTCAGGCAGGCCCATATGGACGTGTTGATGCCGGTCTGGGTGGAGCGCAGGCGGCTCTACCTGTGGCCGTTCATCTGGTATGCGTCGTGGGGGTTGACCGTAGGCACACCGGTCTTCGCCGCGATCGGTGCCACCGGGACGCACGCGCTGACGCTTACAGACTTCATGCTGGTGATCCAGGCGAGTCTGGGTGCGGTACGGCTAGGCGAGTACTACCCAGAGGCCGATGTCGCGACCGCAATCGGCATCAGGGCCTACGAAGCCGTACGCAGGTTCGCCGCCCGCGTCGACACGTTTGCCGCCGTCGAGCCAGTCGGGCTCACCAAAGCTGGGTCGTCAGTCGTGGCTGACCCCCGGACCGCCATCCACTTCGACGCCGTGACCTTCCGCTACCCAGGGCAGGAGCGGGCGATCTTCGACGGTCTCGACCTGACGTTGCCGGTCGGTGGTTGCACGGCCATCGTCGGCCTCAACGGTGCCGGCAAGACCACCCTGGTCAAGCTCCTCGCCCGGTTGCACGACCCGGTGAGCGGTGCGGTGCGCGCCGACGGCGTCGACATCCGTAGCTACGCGATGGATCCGTGGCGCGCCAAACTCGCGGTGATCTTCCAGGACTACGCCCGCTACGAGGCGTCCGTTGCCGACAACATCGCATTCGGGGCGATCGCGTCCCGCGACGACGTGCCCGGGATCCGCACCGCCGCCGAGGCGGTGGGCCTCACGAGCGCCATCGAAACTCTGCCACGGGGCCTCGACACGCCGTTAGCGCGCCACATGGCAGGTGGGGCCGAGCTGTCCGGCGGTCAGTGGCAGCGGGTCGCGCTCGCGCGGGCGTTGTTCGCACTACACCACGGCGCCAGGATCGTGGTGCTCGACGAGCCGACGGCGAGCCTCGACGTGCGCGCCGAAGCCACGTTCTTCCACGAGTTCTCCGAGCTCACCCAGGGCGCGACGACGCTCTTGATCTCACATCGCTTCTCCACAGTTCGCAACGCTGATCTGATCGTCGTGCTGGAGCACGGTCGGGTCGCCGAACAAGGTAGCCACGACGAACTGCTGGCGCGCGACGGACGCTACGCCGAGTTGTTCCGACTGCAGGCCGAGCGCTTCAGCGATGAGGTATCGGCATGAGCGGGGTACTTGGCGCCTGCCGCCAGATGCTGGCGACAGCGTGGCGGATGGACCGGCTCAAGACCGTCGTCTCGGTGGCCTTGATGGTCGCCGGCGCCGCCGCTGCCCCGATCCTGGCTGCCGCACTGGGCTGGATGACTGACCAGTTCATCGGTCACCACACGGCTACGGCTGCGCTCGCCGGCGTGTGCGTAGCGGCGCTCGCGATCGCCGCCCTGACCTTCTCGCATTTCGCCCACATCGCCTACTTCGAGCTGTCTGAGCTGGCTGAGGTCGACTTCGACGACCAGCTGATAGGGCTCTCCAACGGCTCGTGGGGGATCGAGCACCATGAACGGCCCGAGCAGGCCGACTCATTGACCGTCCTGCAACAGGAGAGCAGGCGGTTCCAAGTCGGCCTGCAGGCGCTCCTGACGAGCCTCGGGCTTGCTCTCGCTGTGGCGCTGACAGCGGTGCTGCTCGCGCTACAGAGCCCTTGGCTCTTGTTGCTGCCGCTCGCGGCACTGCCGCCGCTGTGGAGCGGGCGCGCGGCCGAGCGAATCCTCGACCGTGCGAGAACCGCGGCAGCCGAGCAGACCCGTGTCGCGCTGAACCTGTTTCATCTCGCGACGGCCGCCCGCTACGCCGGCGAGCTGCGCGTCTTCCGTCTCCAGGACGAGCTGCGCCACCGCCACAAGCAGCTGTGGACGACGGCCACAGGCACGCTGTGGCGCTCTCAGATCGCTTCGAGCGCGCTCCGCATCGCCGGCCAGCTCGTCTTCGCCGTGGCCTACGTCGGCGCTGTGCTCCTGGTTGTTCGCGACGCCGTCCTCGGACGACGCAGTACGGGTGACGTCGTCATCGTGATCGTGCTCGCCGCCCAGGTCAATCAACAGGTCACAACCGCGGTCACGCTGTTGCGTGACCTGCAGCGGATGGCGAGCACCTACCGCCGGCTCGCAGCGCTCCGCGCCGCGGTGAGCTCACCGCGCAGTGCCAGCACCGATCACTCCCCACCCGAGCGGCTGCGAGCAGGGATCGAGCTCGACGGTGTGTCGTTCACCTACCCGGGGACCGACATGCCGGTGCTGCGCGATGTCGACCTCACCATTCCCGCTGGCGGCACGGTCGCCATCGTCGGTGAGAACGGGGCGGGCAAGACGACGCTCGTCAAACTGCTGTCCGGCTTCTACCAACCATCAGCCGGGCAGATCATGATCGACGGAGTCGACATGCGGCGCATCCCGATCGAGGCTTGGCGGGCGCGGATCGCCGCCGGCTTCCAAGACTTTGCTCGCTACGAGATGCTCGTCCGCAACACCGTCGGCGTCGGTGACCTTGAGCAGGCGTTTGCCGCTCCCGCCGTCCGCGGAGCGCTGGAGCGCGCGCAGGCGACAGACGTCCTTGACCACCTTGCCGGGGGCCTCGAGACCCAGCTCGGCAAGACCTACGCCGACGGCGCCGAGCTCTCCGGCGGGCAATGGCAAAAGCTCGCGCTCGGGCGAGCAATGATGCGCGAAGCGCCGCTGCTGCTCATCCTCGACGAGCCCACCGCGGCGCTCGACGCCGAAGCGGAGCACGCGCTGTTCGAGCGCTACGCCGAGCAAGCCAAGCGCGTTGGCCAGCTGACGGGCGCGATCACGCTGCTCGTATCGCACCGTTTTTCGACGGTGCGCATGGCCGATTTGATCATCGTTGTCCAGGACGGCCGCGTAACCGAGACGGGCAGCCACAAAGCGCTTGCCGCCAGCGGCGGCCTCTACGCCGAGCTGTTTGCGATCCAGGCCGCTGCCTACCGCTAGACGCGCGCCTTCGCGGCGCCCTCGACGCCAGTTTCCTTGACGATCAGCAGAGCGCCGGCACCGGTCGGGACGAGCGCTTCGCTCGCACGCGGATCCGCCTCAACGCGCCGGCGGAATTCGCGTAATTCGTCTGCGTGCGAGACGACGTTGTCAACAACCAGCAGGCCGCCAGCCCTTAACACGCGGATCAAATCAGGCCAATAACCGTCATAGGCCGGACGCTCGGCATCGAGGAAGATCAGATCCCATGATGCGTCGCCGGAACCTTGGAGCGTGTGTGTGCGGCGTCTTCTGTGCGCAGCTCGACAACGCCGTCAAGACCCGTCTCGCTGAGGTGTGTAGAGGCCTCTGCGCTACGGGCCGAGTCGAGCTCAACGCTCACTACGTGTCCATCGACGCTAGTTGCTGCGTCCGCCAACCAGAGGGTCGAAAAGCCGTTTGAGGTGCCGATCTCGAGAATGCGCTTGGCAGCTGTGGCCCGCACCAGCACTCCAAGCAGCCGCGCGGTGTCGGGTTCGACGTTGCGCAGACGATCAAGCCGGTCCGCTTTGCCTGCGTCATGCGCGCGCCCGTGCTCGTAGAGATCGGTGAGGTATGCCGCCAGTTGCTTGTTCATCGACCGTCCTATTCGCTGTGGGATCCCGGTGGGCCGGAGCCGAGAGCGTCGGCCCACCGGGAACGGGTCTCAGACGGACGCGAACTCGCGCACCTGCGTGAGTCGGATGTGGTTGCCCGAAGGGTCACTGAACCCTACGTCGATTCCGTACGGACGCTCCTCCGGCTCACTCGAGAACTCGACGCCGCGTGCCCGCAGCTCCTCGTACGCCGCCTGGCAGTCGTCAGTCGTCAGGAACACGGTGCTCGCGAAGCCCTTGGCGAGCAGCTCGCGGATCTGGTCCGCCGTCTCATGATCCATCACCGGTGGACCCGGAATCGGCATCAAAACGATGGTCACGTCGTCCTGCCCGACCGGCGCGACCGTCAGCCAGCGGAAGTTGCCCATCTCGGGCAACGTCACGTCCACGCGCACCTCCATACCTAGCTTTTCGGTGTAGTAGGCGAGCGCCTCGTCCTGATCGTGCACCCACAGCTGGGTGGTGGCTATCTTGATCATCGGTCATCTCCTGGCTTGGTGGGTAAGGGTCGGCGCCGATGCTAGGCCTACCTCTGCACGCTGTCTTCTCGAAACGTGCTGCGTTGCGGACGTCCGTAGGCGCGCTGGATGCACGAGGGGACAACGGCAAGGTGCGCTGCCGGGGGATACCGTGCACGGTAGGCGGTAGGCGACGTGCCGAAAGTGCCGGTGAAGCTCGTAGTGAACGAGCCGACGCTTTGCAATCCGACCGAGAAACAGATGTCTGCGACAGAACGATCGGTCATGCGCAGTAGCGCCGCGGCGCGCTCGAGCCGACGCGTGAGCAGATAGGCGTGCGGCGACTCGCCAAACGCTCGGCGGAACTCGCGACTGAAGTGAGCACGCGAGAGCCCGGCGGCGTGGGCGAGATCAGCGACGCCCAGCGGATCGAAGTAACGCGCGTCGGCCAGGTCTTTTGCGCGGAGCAGATGGCGGGCGGTCGGAGGGTAGGCCACGAGCGTGAAGTGTGCCAAGCCGGCGAAACCGATCGGGCTCTGCTATTCGGCGCCAACAACGGGTAGTGGCTCAGTTTGAATCGAGCTAGACTCGCAATCAACACGGAGGTGAGTGCCATGCGTCGTTTTGCTGGCGGCCTGCTGTGCGTGACAGCGCTTCTGGCGAGCGGTGTGCTCGCCCCGTCGGCAGCCGCTAAGAAAGCCACGAAGAAGACAGAATGCGGGAGCTACAAAGTTGCCGCATCGCATGAGACAAACAGGTTCACCGACATCAAGCTGGTCGGCGTCTCGTGCAAGACGGCTCATAAGGTCCTTGGGAGCTGGGCGAATTACTCGGGCGGTACGGATCCCGGCTTCGCCTGCACCGACCAGAAGACGAGCACCAAAAACGTGTACTCGGTCAAGTGCATTGAGGCCGCAAAGGTGATCACCGCGCGCGACAAGTTCAGCGCGCACTGACTTGACGGGCCTACGGGCCGCCAAGCCAGTCCTCGTGGCAGGACTTTGCGTCGAGGTCGGTCAGTTTGACCTTAGCGATGAATCTGCGACGTGCCCGGCCTGTGTGAAGCCCCGCGGCTTGAAAAACGCGTTGGAGCTCGGGCGCCAGAGCAGCCACACTGCGGCCAGGCCGACCAGCCAAGTCGCGACGACGAAGACCAGCTGCACGACGTCTTTGTTGCCGAACAGGTGGAGCGTTGCCAGCCCGAACAGCACCGTGGACAAGATGCGCGCCCAATTCCGGCCCTGACCGTTCGCGCGCGCCATCCACAGCCACAGAGCGATCAGGATCACGCCGCTGACGATCCCTAGCGTGATAGCGACCGCGCCCGGCTGACTGTCGCCAAACAGGCGGAGCCCGGCCGCCTTGTGGCCGATGAAAGGCAGCGAGATGATCGTGCCGATCAGGCTGAGGGTGGTTACGGCGGCGCCCGCGTACATGAGACGGACCGCTGCCCGCACCGTGCGGGCCGCCCGTGGCACGGTTGGGCGCAGGCGCATCCAAAGGCCGCTCCGGATCAGGTCCACGGAGGCGGCGATTCCGGGCCGACGCTGGCTCTCCGGGGCGCAGGACATCAGCACAGTGAGGAGTTCCTCGCCGTTCTCGCGGCGGAACGCCGAGGGGTACCAAGCCAGCAATCGCCGATACCCTCGCTCGAGATTCGCGCGATCAGTCATATCGCCGTCCCTCCGGCCAGCCTCAGTCGCGTCAGCGCGGCGGTGGCATGAGTCTGTAGACGGGTCGCCTCGACGCCGAGCCGCTTCGTGCCCGTGGGCGTGAGCCGGTAGTAGCGGCGAAGCCGTCCGTCCACGATCTCTTCCCGGTCCACCTCGATCAGCTCGTCCGTGCGGAGGCGGTCAAGCGCGGTGTACAGGGTCCCTGGGCGCAGGCGGACTCGGCCACCGGAGATCTCCTGGACGTCGGTGATGATCCCGTAACCGTGCTGGCTACTGTTTGCCAGCGCGGTGAGGATCATGAAGGTCGCTTCCTGCATCGCCCGAACAGCCATATGGACACTATATGCCGTTGAACGAGCTATTGCAAGTCCGCGGTCCGGCTGAACGGGCTTGGATTAGGGCGCTGGTCGCACACGCGATCGGACCAGCACGACAAGCCCAAACACAATGAGCAGGATGAACCCGAAGAGCGAGACGACCCATAGGACTTGAAGCAGGCTGAGGAAAGCTCCGTGGGCGTTGAAGGCGAGAAGATCCGGCCCTTGGGAATCCGCGATCAGCCAGACCACCACCGTCGCGAGCAGGAGACCGAGCCAAATCCGCCTGCCCCGGGGTGAGCGCCATCGGCGCATCCTAGTGCGGTTTGCCACCCGCTTTCAAACCGACCCACTAGCTCCCGACCCACTAGCTCATTACGGGTAGTGGGTCACGGCTCGGGCTCAGTTCGCGCCTGGTGGGCGCCCGGAGACGGGCCAACTACGCCGGTGAAACTCGTCGCGTGAGAGCTCGCCTTGGCGGGTCCGCCGGACGGCGGCTCGCCGGAGCCAGCGTTTGGCAAAGGCGTGGCGCCGTCGGGCCGCATCGCCCGTCAGGCGCGATCGTTGACTCGCACGACCAACGCCGCTACGGTGTCTGCTTGCCGAGCA
>Ga0182015_10001660_pt1 | contig 28813 bp, 31 predicted proteins | sample 712P3MmetaG_FD_120478 | JGI IMG/M metagenome (GOLD analysis project Ga0182015, IMG submission 120478) | Permafrost microbial communities from Stordalen Mire, Sweden - 712P3M metaG | ecosystem: Environmental > Terrestrial > Soil > Wetlands > Permafrost | place: Sweden: Stordalen | collected... | reverse complement strand
GAAACGAAAGCGCCGCGGCGCCGCTGCCTGCAAAGATCGACAGCGCGGTGTTGTAAAATTGCTGAGGGTCGTAGCTCTGCACATTCGCGGGGGCGAGCAGCGGCAGGAAAGCGATTATCATGCCCCTAAAAATCACCGTCTGCCCTGGTTGGGCCAACAGAGCGCCGACGGGTATCAGGTAAAGACCAATGGCGAGGCTGAAGGCCTCAAAGGTCTCAAGCCCCGGCAGCACTGCGAATGCGATGATCGCCGCGAAAACTGTTGCGAGGACGATACCGATTGTAAAACCCACGGCGGCCGCGTAGGCCCGGTCGGCTAGCGGCGCTAACAGGAGAACCACGATCGCGGTGAAGGTAATGGCGAAGGCACCGTTCGGCCATTCAGTCACGATCCAGAAGAGTTCAGCGATGCCGATCGCGACGAACGCGCGCCCCGCATTGACGAGAGAAGGCAGCCAATCAGGCACGCGGAGCCGGAAGCCATGGCCGCGAGGAACGGGACTAACCGGAGCGCCGACAAGCAGCGCCATCCCGTTGAGCGCGTCCGAAATGCCGTTGATCACCCTAGCCGTCTGATCGGCGAGCAGCCGCAGGGATGGCGTGCGTGCGGGCACCGCGATCAGCGCCCGCACCGCCGTCTCGCAGGCCCGGCGCTGGCGGACGGGGTCGGCCATCCAGCCCCCCGGCACGCCGTGCTGCGCCGATCGCAGTTCCTCCGGAATGCTTCGCAGGACGGCATCGGCCTCCCGCCGGGCCTCGTCGTCCGGCAGGCGCGCCAGCAGCACCGCCACCGTGCGCCAGCCGGCCTGGGCGGCGAGCAAACCATCCACAGCTCTCTGCAACGCCGGCGAATGGTAACGGATTTGAGAGGATTCTCCCTTTGCCTCGTCGATGACCGGGTCGAGCGCGATGACCCGCCGGACCAGCTCGCGCCGAATAGGTTGCGTCTCCGGCAGATCCGGCCCAGCCAGCGCCAGCATGCCGGTAAACCGGCCCGTGATTTCGGCCGACAGGGCCGTGAATAACGCGGCGAGCCGGCGCCGGGCGCCGCCGAAATCGGTCCCGGCGAGAACGACGCCGGCGCTTACAATACCGATGCAGATCTCGCTGGCGCGGTAGACTGCGAGCAGGAAGACCGCATCGGCGTTCGGGCCGCCCGTCGCGCCAAGCTCGTCGGCTGCGATAATCGCGGCCGTGTAGCCGGCGAGCGCCGCCGAATAGGACGCGAAATTGTGCAGAAGCGTGGCGAGGAGAGCGCATGCAGCGCACCACAGCGCCAGCGCGACGAGGAACAGGGCGCGGTCCTGCGGGAAGCACGCGGTCACGACCACGATCGCCACGGCGCCGACCAAGGTGCCGATCATGCGGTACCACCCCTTGCGCAGCGAGGCCCCAAGATGTGGCTGACAGACGATCGCGGCTGTTGTGCCGGCCCAAAAGGCATTGTCGAGCTCGAGCCAGAACGCGACGTATAGGGCAAGACAGACCGAGGCCCAGAGCCGCAGACCGAAGAGCAGCGGCGGACCAACGGACCGTAGCGCACTCGCCACCCGCAGGGCAGCGAGCCATCCGTTTTGCGGCAATCCTGGTGCCAAAGGGTCTGCTCCGCTCATCAGCGCGGTCCATCGTCGGCCTCGGCCGCAAAACCCATCGCAAACGCGAGCAGGGCTAGGCCGGCAGGCAAAGCCAGGGACCACCTGCCAAGTACGGCCTCGCATGCCACACCGAGGCCGCAACCAGTGGTGAAGCCGGCAATCGGCGGCAGGATACGCGCCGCTCGGTTGCGCGCCTTAGCTTGGAACCAAATCAGTAGCGTAGCGTTTGTCTACATGGTCCGCAATTGGGAGAGGACCCTCAATGTTTAAAATTGGACTAACGGCGCTCATTGCCGCACCCCTCGCTTTCACATCTGCTAAAGCCTTGGACAACGCTCCTGCCGCCAACGCTGCTGCTGCCTTCGGCCAGTTCGGCGTTGCGGGCCTCGGAGTCGCGGGAGCGGCACAAGTCGGACAAGGATATGCTCCATTAGGCCCGCCTGCGTATACGCCCGTTTGCTGGACGCAATATGTGAGAGTTGGGAACGCCTACAACTGGGTCAATTGGCCTTATACGATTTGCCGCTGAGCCGCGATCTTCGAGGCGCCGGTCTCAAGCAGCCAAGTCCGAGGCCGCGGGACAAGGTCGCGGCTCGCAGCCTTCGCAGCATGAACCACCGACCCCGAGTAGCGCTGTGCTCGCAACGCAGCATCATGGGCGGTACTATCGACTGAGTCCCACGCCCAATCCATCCCCGTGCCTTGCGCCGTGCTGTTCGAGATAGGCCGCCGCCTCCAGGATGTGTGCCGCCATGATCTGCGACGAGGCGCCAGCGGGTTGGTCGCCTCGTCGCAATTCCTCGCGCACGCGGTCTGCCGACGGAAGTGCCTCGACCAGCCGGCGCAGATGCGGAAGATCGATCATGCCGCATATGCTTTCGTTTTGCCCATAAGCATCGATTTGCGCGAGGAAGTCGCCCTTGCTTTCTGCTAGATCGAGCATGTGGCTCGGAAACGGTTGATATTTCTGGTGCCTCAAACGCACCTTCGCCGGCAACACATCGGCCATGGCGTCACGAAAGAGACGGCGGCGAAAACCGTCACGCAGGAAAAGTGCGCTAGGCAGGGAAAGCGAAAACTCGACCACGGGTCGATCAAGCAGCGGAAATGCGAAGGCCAGGCCGTGTCGGGCGCCAATTTGCGCCCAGATTTCGGCCCGCTCGGCGATATGGGGGCTCGTCATCAATCGCCAGCGGTTTTCGCGTCCATCGGGTGCCATGCTGAGTTCCTGGCCGCCGGATGCGGCAAGCCGGCGGCGCGCCGCGCCTGACAATATTCGTCCAATCAGTGTTTGCAGATCGGGTTTTCTACCCGTGATGGCTCTTGCCAGGCGCTTCGCGGGGCCAGGCAACAGGTAGGAAAGGACCTCGCCGTAGAAAATGCGCGACGCCGGAAAACCCCTCTCGCGTTTCAGCGCCGCGACTTCGCGCGCAAGCGAGCGCCAGCGCCCGCGCAAGAACAGCTCGGCCAACGTGCCTCTGCCGTTGAAGGTCGCGCCTTCGTCGCCGCCCCAGCCCGACAGCACCAGCCCGACGCCCTGTTTCTCCGCGCGCAAGCACACCGCGTTATCGGGCGCGTCCGCGCGCAGCGGCGTCATCTTGTCCGCATCCATCGGTGCGTCAAGTGTCACCCCCGCCGGCGGACGAATCGGCGTCCAATCGATATCACCCTCCTGTTCCAGTACGGCCTTGACGAATTCGGTTTCGTCTTCGAGCGTGATGTCGTTGCGCTGCCGGTCGAGGAACGAATAGGCATGCAAGGTGCGTCCTTCTTCGCGAAGCCGCCGCGCGGCCAGAACCGCGATTGCCGAGGAATCGAGGCCGCCACTCAAATGCGCGCCGATCTCCCCGTTGCGCGGCAGGCGGCACTTGACGGCCTCGTCCACCAGCCGACGCAATTCGCGTGCGGCCTCCTCCGGGGTACAACGCCGCAGGCCCAAGGCAGTGCGATTGAGCTGCCAATAGCAGGTCAGCGATAGCCCTTCGCGCGACACTTCGACGTAATGCGCGGGAGGCATGCGCTTGATGCCCGCGACGAGACAATCATCGACGCGGAACCTAAGCACCATGCGGCGTGCCAAAGCGTCTTCGTCGATTTTCTTTGGCACGATGCCGCTGCCGAACAAGGCGTTTGGAAACGACGCGAATGCAAAGAGCCTGCCCGGCTGGTGAACATAAGCGAGCGGGCGGATGCCAAATGCGTCCCGGGCGCAGACAAGGCGTTCGCTCGTTTTGTTCCAACTTGCCAAGGCGAAATCGCCCCGCACGTGGTCGAGACCCGCAGGCCCAAACCGTTCCAGCGTGGCCAGAAGCAACGCATCTTCCGTAACCGACGCATTGGGTGACAATTTCCATCGAAGCTCGACTGGTTCATCGAGCCGCACGTCGGCGGCGATTGTCGATGCGCCAAGTTCTGGCAATTCAGAGGCTTGCGCCCCGCGCGCGGAAAAATCGAGGACGGCGAAGCCGGCCGGGCCGTTCCGCCACAGGCGCAATGACGGACGAAGCCGCTCCACGTCCATCCGCGCCGCCATCGCGCGCAGAAGCTCATCGTTCGCGCTTGTGCCATCGAGATGCAGCATTCCGCAGATCAAGCGCATTGCGGCTCACGCATATCGGCCGACGAGGCGCGAAAACGCGGTATGGCCGAGCGGTCCGTCAAGCACCTGATGAAAGAGCGCGCCCCAGCCCGAATTGGTCTCAAGAAGCACCGGTCCGTCATGCGTCAGCGCGATGTCCCATCCAAGGAACGCAAAGCGCGCAAAAGCGACTTTGTGCGCGCGGCGCACAAGTTCGATGCTTGCGTGCCAGAAAGGTAGCATGATGCCAACGATGGGCAAGCCGGTGTCCGGATGACTCTCGACCCCCCCGCCGTCTGGAAACGCGGCGTGCCGGACGCGGCCGGTTTCCCGTTCGATGCTGCAAATTATGCCGCCCACCGATGTATTGCACTTACCGTGCGGCAGAGTAATGAGCGAAGTAACGAACTCCGCTCCTTCGCATCCATCAAGTCCGGTCACGATGCGCAGCGACGCCAGCGCGCCGTTGGTCACAAGCGCGATAACAGGATGATTTTCGATGAAAGGCTGCACGAGACAATCCTCTTTGCGAAATTCGTCGCCAAGTTTGGCGGCCGGAACGCGCCGGCCGCCGCTGTCGCGATAGGCCGCCCCGTCCCGGATCCATTTGGCGCCGCCTGCGCCGCCTTTGAGACGCAGGGCCTTGACAAAGATTTGCGCGACATCAGGAGTGAAGGGCATCGCTGGATGAACTTGCCGGCCGTTCTCGAACACCGCTAACGGCTGCACATGGGGAAAACCATTCGCCGCGCAAATCCGGGCAAAGCGGTCCTTGTCCTGCACGTCGCGGTTGTCCGCCCCGAGCCCTGCGTTCAACGCCGAAAGGCCGGGAAGATCGTTCCAATAGACGTATTCGTGCAGGTCCTTGCGCCGCGCCGGCTCATTGAAACGGTAGAGAGCGTATTCGAGCGGAGGAATGCTATGGCGCAGCGCCAGCCAAATCATGTCGAAGAAAACACGCATCGCATGCGGGCCTTTTCCACGCTTCATGCGCGCGTATGTGGCGCGCGCGGTAAAGCAAGCGCCAACCGGCCAGCCCAGCGTCATCGCAATATGCGCAAGCGCGCGGAACAACTGGCCTTTCCGCGCAAATCGCGTCCGGCGGGCGAGGGCGCGGAAGCGGGTTACCGGCGTGGGGCAGGGTCCGGCGGAAAACGGAAAGCCATATTGGCCGAGCGCGATCCATTTGCGATAGCGGTGCAAGAAAACACCGAGGCGCCGGCTTTGGGCGCCGCAAGCAGGCTCGCGTGCCCGATCCACCGGCACCTGCTCCAGCATGGCCATTGCCATTGGCACTCTTTCTCGATCGAACTTCCTATAAGTGTCGTCCGCGCGCGACGCGAAGTCAAATCGCGATGTGGGCGGCAGCAATTCCAAATCGCGTTCAATCCAGGGTTCCGGGCCGGCTCAAAACGCTGGTCAAGCCGAGTCACTGATTCCCGATGAGCTTTTGGACGGATCAAGAGCGGGGACGAAGCCGGTCAGAGCGCGCGCGGGCCGTCCTTCGCTCTGATGCCGGCCGGCCGCAAGACGCGCAGCGCCGCGTAGGCCGCCACCATCATGTGCCACTCCAGCAAGGCGCAGCGATACGCGAGATTCGACCGAAGGCCGTATTCCGACCGCCCCAGCCGCTTCGCGAAGCCTGGGATCGCGAAAGGGTCGCCGTTCGGCCCGAGCTGTGTCACCGCCCGAAGGACAGCCGACTGCCGCCGGGTCACCCGCCGATCGCCGCGCGCCCGCGTCAGCAGGTCCTCTGGCACCTCGACTTGCAACCAGTCATGAGCGAGTTTCAGCGCCTCCAGCGCGGGAACCGCGAGACCAAAACGGTCGGCATCGGCCATCAGCCGGTTCGCCAGCTCTGGGCCCCTGAGCAGCGCGCCGATATCGGCCAGCCATTTTAGGCGGAACCAGCAGTGCCGGCTCGCATGGGCACAGAGATACATCATCATGTCCGCGTCGCAAAGGCTGGCGAGCCGCGCGCCGGCGACCTCGACCAACGCGGCGCGCCGCAGCACGTCCGGCACCGAAAGAGGCAGCAGGCCCGCGGCCGGCTGGAGGCGCGCTTTGAGCTCCACCGTCACCCCGGACGGGGCGGCGAATACATATTCGTGGGAATAACGCCGATAGAGCGCCTGCGACCACCGGCCGAAACTGGCCGCAGGTTTCAGCCGCCGGTAGCCGGCCGAAGTGAGCGCCGCATCCGCCGGCGGCAGATGCCGGGACTCGATCAGCAAGTCGATGTCGCGCCCATCGCGCAGCAGCGGCTGGCCGAAAGCGCGGACCGACAACGGCGCCCCCTTGAGCTGCACACAAGCGATGCCCGCTTCCGCGAGTAGCCTCATCAGCCCCACCGCCTCGGCGATCTGGCTTAGGCTGTCCGGCGCAAGTGCGCGCGCATGCCGCCGCAGAGTCGCGGCCGCGGCCGCCCCGTCCGCGCCCAGTTCGACACCAGACATTTCGGCTTTGGCAAGCGTTGCCGCCACCAGGGAGACGACGCGGTGGCGGCGCGCCAGGGCGAGAAACATCGGCCAATCCATCCCCGCTGAAGCCGTCAGCCGCCACGCCACGGCCTCGGGCGCCGCGGGCCAGCGGAGAAGGACGAGGAGCAGGGCCAATTCCGGGGATTCCACCGATTGACTATCACCTTGATCCGCTCCTTCGTTCATCCGCCCCTCCGCCTCGTAAACATGCCTCATCTCGTTAGGACATCGTTTCACGCCAGATTTCCGGCCCGAATTGGCGCCAACTTTAAAGAGGTGGCGCACAGCCGCGCTGCCTGCGGCCCTTCCGGCTGGGAAAGGCTGCCGACGACTTCCACGCTAATTCCTTTTGCCGTGCCCGGCATTGGGTGAGTCAAACAAACGGCCGCAATGCCCCGAAGGGCCATCGCTGGGCGCCGCCGATTATCGCTTGCCTCACGGTGCTGTGCGGATTATCTCTCTTGGGCTTCCCCTGTCCACATCGTACCGCGCGCTTCCACGATGTCCTCGTCCGGACCCACCGCTACTCCTTCCCCCCCATCCGGCGACTCCGGCGCGCCACCCGAGCCTCCCAGCAGGCGCCCGTGGATTACCCCAAAGTTGCTCCAGGAGTCCCGTCCAATCCGCAACACACAGCACCTCAAGCTATTGCATATCGTGGAGATCCTAGTTTTATCCGGTCCTCCGTCCTGACCCGGCCCGCCGCGACAAAGGAAATGAAAAGCTCTGTCCGGTCCCCAGGCACCCCGCATTGATTGATGGTGATATCGCACGGATGGCATTATCCATCTCGATCACGCTAGATACGGTAGTTGGCCGCGTCGGCGAGACACTTTACGCCCGCGCCGGCACGGACGAGGCCGTGATGATGAGCGTCGCCGCGGGCCGCTACTACGGCCTCAATGCCGTAGCTTCGCGAATTTGGGAATTGCTGGAGCGCCCGATGACGATCGCCGAACTCTGCGCGCGGCTGTGCGAGGAGTTCGAGGTCGAAGCAATGACCTGCGAAGCCGAGGCGCTGAATTTCGTCAACGAGCTCATCGACAACGGCATGGTCCATGCGGCGGCGGCATAAGCTTTGGACGTTTCTCGGCATAAGTAGGGCCGACCGCCTTCGGGTCTGCGAGGCGATCCTGGCCTTGGCGCTGGCCAGGCTGATCGTCCTTGCGGTTCCCTTTCGTCTGATCGCGCCGTGGCTTTCGCGCACGCCAGAGACTGACGCCTGCGACGAGGCATTAGTGTCGGCGGTGCGCATGGCGGTGGCGGCTGCCGCGCGCAATGTGCCGTGGAACGCGGCATGCCTCCCGCAGGCCATGGCGGCAAAGGCGATGCTGACCCGGCGCGGCTGCGGTTCGTCCTTCCATCTTGGCGCGGGGTTTGATGGGCAAGGCCAGCTGATCGCTCATGCCTGGCTAGTAGCCGGCGGAACGATTGTCGTGGGCGCCGCCGGCATCGCCAGCGTGACGCCGCTTGCGCGGTTCGGCTGATGGCCGGGCAGGCGGTTAAGATTGCGGCTCTTGCCCCGCATGCGCAGAGCGATCCCGCCGCGACGGCTGAAATTGCGCCCATGATTTGAACGAGCGGCATCAGATTCGGTCTTGTGCGATCTCGCAGACGAAGCATCATGCGGCCTTTTTGCGTGACCTGTAAGTGAGTATCGATGCCCCGCTATCTCATCAGTGGTCTGCACGTTTCGTCCGAGTTGGAATTGCCGGGCGCGATCCCCGAACCTTCAAAGGCCGCGACTGCGGACATTGCGATCCGCCGCGCTCCGGTGCCAGTGGTGTTGGATGGCGCGGCTGCCAGTGGGCCGGCGTGGGAGATGAGGGGGAAAACTTTCCTCCTGCGCGTTCCCCAGTTGGCGCGCTTCCAGATTACGGCGGGGTGCGACGTCGCCGTCGAGACCGAACCCGGCGCAACGGACCGCGATGCCGCCGGTTTCGTGCTTGGAGCCGCCTTCGGCATTCTGCTCTATCAGCGCGGGGCGCTCGTAATTCACGGCGCGGCGGTCGCAAGGTATGGTCGCGCCATCGCGATCTGCGGCGCCTCGGGCGCGGGCAAATCGACGCTGGCCGCCGCGCTGTGCCGCGATGACTGCGCCTTCGTCGCCGACGATATCTGCGTTATTGACCTGGATGCGAGCCGCCATCCAATGGTGCTGCCGGACGGACGGCAATTGAAGTTGTGGAAAGAATCAATCAACTGGCTTGATCTCGCTGAACTCCGCGGCGAAGCCGTGTGTGAATCATTCGAGAAATACTATATCCGTCCATTCTATGCCCGAGCTCAGCCGTCGCCACTTTCGGCGATTTATGTGCTGCGCGAGGCGCAACCCCGACTCAAAGCCGGAATCGAGCGTTTGGCGCTGCCGGATGCTATGCGGATGCTCGACGATGAGGCTTATCGCCCAGGACTTCGCGCCAAGATTGGGCAACAACCAGAAATGTTCGCGCATACGGCCGCGATGCTCGGCCACGCCAAGATGTTTTTGCTCATCGCCCCGCGCGGCTTCGAGCATCTGCAGGATACACTCACCGGGCTGCGCGCGCATTGGGATTCGCTCGACAAATGACGGCGCCAGCTGGGATCGTTTGGCTCGCCTCGTTTCTGAAATCCGGCAATACCTAGTTTCGGATGTGGCTCGTAGCGACGCAAGCCATGCCCCTTTTGCCGCGCCGCGGCCACAACGGTTCGAATAATGCGGTTCAAAAAGGGGAAAACCGATTGTACGACTTTGTCCAAAGGCATAGTTTTTCCGAATTCACTCCCCAATAACCGCGAGCGCCGATTACTTGTGCAGCTTCGCTCCGCGGATTGAGGGCCTGCATGATAGAAAAACAACCCCGCAGTATGTGGAACGGCATCATGAGTAATTGGCCTATTGTTACAAGGGTGTGTAAGCAATCAGCGTTAGTTGAACACCATTATCACGTGTCTATACGTCGGTTTGATTTACTGTCGGCTCTTAAATTGGCGTGTATTTTATTGATTTTCGCTCCTCAATGGGGCTTTCTCTGGCAATCTCCAAATACAAATTCTGGTTCATGGGGAGGAAGCGCGCCAACCCTTTGGGTAATAGCTCAAATTCAATCTTTTTTGTCGGAATCGAAGTTTTTACCGGCAATAATTTATGCGGCGGTTTGCGGCCTTTCTCTCGCCGGATTAGCGATCATTCCATTCATCTATTCCAATATAGTCCGAGTACCGTTGCTATTGGTATTCATGATTTGTTGCGGATTCGAGCTTTTCATATTGGACATAAACGGCTCATTCACTAGGCAAAGCATGCTGTACACTCTCTGGGGAGAGCGCAGCCAGACCGACACTGCCGCATACTATACGCGGGAAATCGTTCGCAACGGCCTTTTTATCTTGGGTGTTTCGGCTGTCCTTCTAGCGCGTCCAACCGTCTATCTTTCGTTATCGAAACGCTGGGCGCTCGTACCCGTTGTTGCGGTTGCGGCGGTCACTGCAATCATCAACTATACCCATGGCGGCACCCAAGTATTTCCTATACCAAATGCTTTCATTTCCAATATGATATCGATGTCATTGTCCCCTGCAAACCGCTCCGAAGTTTATCCACTTGCAGCAGACATCGAACCGACTCGGCCGATGGGGGTCGTCGGACCAACGAAGTCCGGGATCGATCGAATAATCATGATTATGGACGAAAGCGTGAGGGGCGATTACCTATCAATTAATAACCCACAAATTAGTACCACGCCTTTATTGGCCAACAACGGCGACATCATCAATTTCGGGGTTGCCGTTTCAGGTGCTAACTGCTCGACCTTCTCGCGCATGATGTTCCGATTTGGCATGAAGTCCGGAGAGGTTTCAAACTGGCGTGCGGCGCTTAAAAACCCCACCATGTGGGAGTATGCAAAACGCGCCGGTTATCAAACCATTTATATAGACACCTTTGTTGGGCCATGTCTGTATTTAAATGGCGTCTCGTCGCTTGAAAAGAGGCAAATCGATCAAAAATTGACAGTTCTAGATAAACCAACGTATCTGCGTGACCATAAATTGGTGGATGTCATTGCTGGCGTATTGAGGAACAACAATGAAAAATTGTTCTTATATGTTGATAAATTTGGGACTCACGTCCCTTATGAGAACAAATACCCTCCTAATGACGCTCGTTATCGCAGCATAGATGGCTCTGAGCAGGATATTGTCAAAAATCAATATAAAAATGCTATTTCATGGTCCGTCGATGAGTTTTTCGCAGAACTTAAGAAATACGTGAATCTACAAAACACACTTTTGATATACACATCAGACCACGGACAATCCTTGTACGATGGCGGCTACAAGCAATCTCATTGTACGGTCGACGGACCTGTGGTTCCTAGCGAAGGTTACGTACCACTTTTTGCCATGACGCATGTCGATCATTACGAACGGGGACTGAGACAAGCCGCAGCCAGCGGTCGAAATCATTTTTCCCATTTCGAAATCTTTCCGACTCTTTTGAACGCGATGGGATACGACGCATCATGGACCAAGGAGCGATATGGACAAAGTCTTTTGGAGGCACCGAACATCCTTGGTCGAGGCTTTTATGTCGGCGATCCCAGAGGGGGAATTCGCAAAATTGCAGTCGACGCGAACCGAGATCAATAGGCACCCTCACGCACGACCATGAACGGCCCAGGAATCGAACCAATGAAGGTCACACGCGGAATCGTGGTCCCGACGTCGTCGATGACGATCGGCTGCCCGAAACGGGCGAGCGTTTCGAAGGCTTGCTTCCGCCGATCGTCGCGGCGACCGCCTTCGCCTTGCGCAAGCCAGCGGTCGTCATCTTCACGCTATAGGATTGCCGTTTCCGGGCCGAATTCGAGAATCTCGCAATCACATGCGATCAAAAAATTCGTAAGCCAATAGTCAATCGTTATGTGGAGAAATCGAAAATCATCTTGTGTTCCCACTACCTCACCGCTACCTCTATTTCTCGTTTGAGTTGAGCAATCGGAGTTCTGTATCGAGCGCCGGAGGGAGGATGCGCTAGCGAAACATGGCATGCTGGACGCAGCGACTTGCCCCGCGGGCGCCCCGTTTATCAAACCAAGGACGCTATTCAAACAGGCGGAGCTAGCTCTGATATCTTTTACCTACGTGTGAGTTTAGCGCATGCATGGATCAAGGCTTCCGTCTTTGAAAAGCAAGCTGAGCCACAGGCTCTTTATGCTAGACATTGCCGCTGCAATGGTCGCGCCCATTACCGCTTTTTGGACGCGTGAGGGGTCAGTATTCACGGGCATCAACCCGACGGCTATTATAGTGTACGTTAGCGTCGCAACCTTTTTGTCGATCTTTTTCTTTGTTCAATTTCGTGCTGCTCATGGGCTAGCAAAATTTTTTTCGTTCTACGACGCTATCCAAATCACCAAAGCATCCGCCTGCGCGGTGACAGCAACCGCGGTCGTGTTATTCACGATTACGCGCCTCGAAGAAGTACCGCGTTCGATTCTGCCTATCCACTTCCTGATATTGACGGCGGCATTGGTCGGCGGCAGGCTCGTGCGCCGCGTGATCGCCCAGCGACATGACCTTGGCATAGCGCCAGGCAATGCGAACGCCGATGAACGGTGCGTGATCATTGTGGGGACGGGACCACTCGCGCAGTTCTACATACATCTCCTCGATTCGTCTGCCATCGATAATCGGCGAATTGTTGCGATCCTCGATGAAGATCCGATCTTGCATGGCCGTTCGATCCACGGCCATTTCATCATGGGGAGCACCTATGACGCGGAGAGGCTCCTCACCGCCTTGGTCGAGCACGGAGTCAATGTTGCCGGCTTGGTCGTGTGCGAACGCAATCGCGTCCGGGCGCACGAATTGCGGGACCGTTTGGCGCCACTCTGCCTCGATCGTGGACTAGAACTCGAGTTTCTTGCTGATCAGCTCGGCGTATCTTTCCGTGGTGGAGAAAAGGAGAACGTCCGCGCGTACTCCGGACCTTCCGAGACGATCGTCAATAATGGTTATCTCCGGATGAAGCCCGTGATCGAGTCCGCGTTTGCGGCAATCCTTATTCTCATTCTTTCTCCGCTGTTCGCGCTGGCCGGCCTGCTCGTGATCATCAGCATCGGTTCGCCCGTCATGTTCTGGCAGCGTCGTCTCGGACGGAACGGCCGCCCGATATCGATATATAAGTTCAGGACAATGCGTCATCCGATCGACGGGACGGGGCGCCGTCTCACTAACGACGAACGGATTTCATTCATTTGCCGGTTCCTGCGTGCAACGAGACTTGATGAACTTCCCCAACTTTATAATGTCGTCAGAGGCGACATGAGTCTCATCGGCCCGCGCCCTCTCTTGCCCGCCGATCAGCCGATCAGCCGAGAGTTGCGTTTGGCCATGGCTCCAGGAATTACCGGATGGGCGCAAATTCACGGCGGCAAGCTCATCACCGCCGAAGAAAAGAATGCTTTGGATGGGTGGTATGTGCGCAACGCGTCGCTGCTGCTCGACCTCATTATTCTCTTGCGCACGATCTCGATCATGCTCACCGGCGATCGGCGCGAGGCATGGAAGCGGCCGCGGCTTTTAAAAATATTTCTGGGCTTTCGCGGACGAATTCGCCGCAGTGCGTCGCGGTCGTACAAGCCTATATAATTACAATGCTTATATTTCACCTGAATCTTTATCTTGTCGCGCCATCATCCCAAAGGCGTACAATGACAAAATTGACTTTAGAGCCGCGCGAGCCGGGCAACGTCCATGCCCTGCGGTCCCACGGCGAATCTATAATACAAAGTTTCGTGGATGCCATCACGCGCGGGTTTTTTCACCCGATCCCCCAGCGGCGGGACACGGCGATCGCGAGCACGGCGATCCAGACGAAGAATGCGCTCACGAACGGAAAACGCGCGAAAACCGGCGGCGCGATTGTTTGCGGTAGATCGCCATCGAGCACGCCTTCGGCGCCGAGCGGCAGTTCGGCCAAAACGCGGCCATAGGGATCGACAATCGCGGAAATTCCGGTGTTTGCGGCGCGGATCAAAGGCAATCCTTCCTCGATCGCGCGCAGCCGCGCTTGCGCGAAATGCTGGTAGGGGCCGGTGGTCATCCCAAACCATCCGTCGTTCGTGACATTGAGAAGCAATCCCGGACGCGGTGCCGCGGCGGGCACAACCTCGCCTGGAAAGGTCGCCTCGTAGCAAATCAACGGCGCGACGGCCGGCAATCCAGGCACAACCAATACCCGCGATTTTGAACCCGCCTCGAACCCGCCAGGGATATGCGCGAATTGACGCACGCCGAGACGATCGAAAGCGGTCTCAAACGGCAAATATTCGCCGAAAGGCACGAGATGCACCTTGTCGTAGCTGTCGAGAATATGGCCGCCGCTGGCAACGACCTGAATCGCGTTGAAGTATTGGGTGCGGCCGGACGCGGGCCGGTTCGCCTCATCGTCCGCGCGCGCGGCGCCGGTGACGAGAACCGTATCTTGCGGCAAAACCGCGCCGATTTCGGCAAGGGCGCCGGCATCGCGCGACAAGATGAACGGGAATGCCGATTCCGGCCAGACGAGCACGGTGACATCCTCGAGGCCCGAATGATCTGATTTTGCGCCCCGAGTGGACAAGGTTAGATAGCGCGCCAATATCCAGGCTTTTTTTTCCGGCCGGAATTTTGCGTCCTGGGTCAAATTTGGCTGCATGATGCGCAATTTTACGCCGACGACCGGCTCCACGCTTGTCCCCGCCAGCCGCAGGACGCCAAATGCGCAAACCGCGGCGAAGGAAAGGACAGCGGCGGCGATTGCAGGCGGCAATCGGCGCCTTGCCCCTGGCATCGCAGATTTTTCACCGAGTACCGCTGGAGTGGAAAAAATAAGGATAGCGATGACGGTCAGGCCATAAAGGCCGACGAGCGAGGCGAGTTGCGCGGTCACGAGATTGCCGCCAAGTGCCATGCCAAAGATGTTCCAGGGAAATCCGGTCAACACATGTCCACGCAGCCATTCCACAAAACTCAATCCGGCGGCAAGCGCAAACAGACGGCCAGCGCCAGGCATCCAAAGCAGCCGCGCGAACAAGAACCCGAGACCCGGAAAAATCGCGAGCGCGGCGGGGAGCCCGACAACGCCGAGCGGCAACGCCCAGGCGAAATCGTCCGCCTCGACGAGAAACGCCGCGCCAAGCCACCAGAGCCCCGCCAGGAAATAACCAAAGCCCCACCACCAGCCGGCGCCGAAGGCCCGCCGGAGCGCAGTCGGTAAGCCCAAACGAAACCGCCGCCCAGCCGGCATTTGGCGCGTCTCCGCGCAACCGTCGATGAGCCAGACGGCAACGGTCATCGGGATCGCGAGCGCCGGGAAAAAGTTGAAAGGCGCCATCGCAAGCGCGCCGGTGGCGCCGGCGGCGAGCGCGATCAGGCGGCGGCGCCAGCCAGAGGCGAGAATGATCGAAGCGGCGAGCGCGAGCATGGCGGGCTTTCTCGAACGCAAGCGTGATTTGTATCGCGATCGCACGATGAAGTGCCGGCGAAGGGTATTATCGGCCACCCTTCTCCGGGGGGCTGCCTTGTTTGGCAAGCTCGCCAGAAGCGGGGCTGTCCGCGATTTGCCTTGGCGGCGGACGCGCGCCGGCGATCCGGATCTTGACCCGCTTGACGCGGCGAGGGTCGGCGTCCACCACTTCGAATTCGATGCCGTCCTCGATAATGATTTCGCCGCGCGCCGGAACGTGCCCCGCAAGCGCCGTGACGAGCCCCCCCAAGGTATCGACCTCGCCCGCGTCGCCGATCAGAGTGGGATCGGCGTCGATCGCACGGAAAACCTCGCTAAGATCGGCGCGCGCGTCGACGATGAAATTGCCGTCCGCGGCGGCTTCGATCTTCGGGCTTTCGCCGGAATCGTGTTCGTCCTCGATATCGCCGACAATCATTTCCACGATGTCCTCGATCGACGCTAGACCTTCGGTGCCGCCATATTCGTCGATGACGAGCGCCATGTGGGTTCTCGTGGCTTGCATTTTCACCAGTAGATCGAGGGCCGGCATGGATGCGGGAACAAACAGAACCGGGCGCAGAATATTGGCCTGCGATAAAGGCAAATCCAAGCCGCGGCGTGGCCAGCGGCAGCTTGCGCCAGCTTCGCCCTCCAGCTCCGTGGGCGGCGAACCGGCCGCGCTCTCCTTCCGATGCGCGGGGATCGGGGCGGCGCCGAGATAGGCGACAAAATCGCGGAGATGAACCATGCCGCGCGGACCGTCGAGGGTTTCGCCGTGCACGGGCAGGCGGGAATGGCCGGCGGTGCGAAAGACCTCAAGCACATCGGCGAGCTTGGTTTGAAGCGACGCGGCGACGATATCGGCGCGGGGAACCATCACATCGCCGACGTGCACTTCATGCAAGGCGAGGACGTTTTTCAACAATGCGCGCTCTTGCGGGGAAATATCGTCCTCGATCGATGGATCCGCGAGAGCATCCTCGATGTCGTCGCGAATTGACAGTCCGCCGAGGCCGAACAAAGCGCGCAACCGGTCGAGGAGGCTTGGCTTACCGCCGGGCCCTGTTTTACTTGCCTCGCTCAAAGGGTCATGTTCAGTCATTGGCGCCGGCTGCTTCCTCGATCAACGATTCCCGGAAGGGGTCAGCAATCTTGAGCCTGCCAAGAATCGCGCGCTCCAGCGCCTCCATTCTCTCGGCTTCGGCCGCCGCGGCATGGTCGTGGCCGATCAGATGCAAAAAGCCATGCACCAGAAGATGGGCGACGTGATCGCGCAACGGCCTTCCTGCCGCGGAGGCTTCCAGCGAGGCGGTCTCGAACGCGATGACGATATCGCCGAGGAGCGGCGCAAAAGCCGCATCGCCCCCCGCTGCAAAAGAAAGAACATTGGCCGGTTGATCGATTCCGCGCCATTTGCGGTTGAGGTCGCGGATGAAGCCGTCGTCGCAGAGCACGACGCTGATTTCGGCGTTCGCGGCGAGCGAGACGCCGCTTTCCCCGATCGCCGCGCGGATCGCCGCCTCGGCAAGTTGCGAAGGGTCACCGAGGGATGCCCAAACTTCAGCTTCGATAGCAACGTCGATCACCGGATTCATGTCCGACGTCCCTCGACCTTGGCTGGCCGCGCCGCCGCCTCATAGGCGCCGACGATCCGCCGCACCAGATCATGACGGACGACGTCGCCTTCGCGAAAGACGACGTGGCCTATTCCCTCGAGCCCGGAGAGAAGTTCGATCGCCTCGCTAAGCCCCGACTTCTGGCCGGGCGGCAGATCGGTTTGCGACGGATCTCCGGTCACAATCATGTGCGATCCCTCCCCGAGGCGCGTTAAAAACATTTTCATTTGCATCGAGGTCGCGTTTTGCGCCTCGTCGAGCAGCACGCAGGCGTTGCTCAAGGTTCGTCCGCGCATGAACGCGAGGGGAGCGACCTCGATCATCCCAATTTGCATGCCGCGTTCGAGCATTCGGGCATCCATGAAATCGGCGAGCGCGTCGTAGATCGGCCGCAAATAAGGATCGACCTTGTCACGCATGTCGCCGGGCAAGAAACCTAGCCTCTCGCCCGCTTCCAGCGCGGGCCGCGACAAGATGAGACGTTCGACCGCGCCTTGTTCCAGCAAAAGAACCGCGAAGCCGACGGCAAGCCACGTCTTGCCGGTGCCCGCGGGCCCCTCGGCGAAAACCAGCTCGTGGCGCTTCAGCGCGCGGAGGTAGAGGTCTTGCGCCATGTTGCGCGCGCGTACAATCCCGCGCCGGCGGGTGCCTATTTGTTCGAAAACGGCGCGCCCGGCCTCGTCCTCCTTCGGGAATAGAGTACCCTTCAAGGCGCCTTCCTCGATCGCGCCGTCGACATCGCCGAGACCAACCGGCTGACCAAGCTCCACCCGCGCATAGAGATTTTCCAAGACCAGCCGCGCACGTTCGCACGCCGCGGCCGGCCCCTTGATCGTCACGTGATTGCCGTTCGTATTGGCGATCACGCCGAGCCTGCGTTCGAGCTTGGCAAGGTTCTGGTCGTAATATCCGAAGACGAGCGAGGCATGGCGATTGTCTTCGAAGGCCAAGGTTACCTCGGCGGCGGCGTCCTCGCCCGGAGTTCGCTGGAATTCTTGCCGCATGGACGGTGCTGAACGGTCCGGTGGTTTCAACGAGGGGCCCCGCGCGCGGCCCGGTCCGGCACCAGCCGCCCGAATAGCGAATTGGCGCCAGCGGAGACGATCTCGGCGCCAACGATTTCGCCGATGCGATCGAGACTCCCTTCGATCTGAACCGCCTGGAGATAGGGCGACTTGCCCACGATTTGGCCCGCGTGTCGGCCCGGCCTTTCAATCAGCACGTCGAGCGTGCGCCCAACCATTTTGCGATTGAATGCCCGCCGCTGCGCGTCGAGGATCATCTGAAGCCGCGCGAGCCGCTCCGATTTTACGGATTCGGGGATCTGATCTTGCAACGCCGCGGGGGTCCCAGGGCGCGGCGAGTACTTGAACGAAAACGCATTCGCGAAGTCGGCCTCTTCGATCAAATCCAGGGTTGCCGCGAAGTCCTCTTCGCTCTCGCCAGGAAAGCCGGCGATGAAATCGGAGGACAAGGCGATGTCTGGCCGCGCGCTGCGGATTTCCGCGACAAGCGCGAGGTAGACGGCGCGCGTGTGGCGGCGGTTCATCGCGGCGAGGATTTTGTCGGAACCGGATTGAACTGGCAGATGCAGGAAGGGCATTAAACGTCGCTCATCGCGATGCGCCTTGATGAGGCTCGCGTCCATGTCTCCTGGATGGCTCGTCGTGTAGCGGATGCGGGCGATGCCCGGCACTTTTGCAATGCGCGAGATTAGCGAGGCGAGCGAAGCGAAGGCGCCTTCCCGCGTTCGGCCATGATAGGCATTGACGTTTTGGCCGATCAGGCTCACTTCGCGGACGCCCGCGGCGGCCAGCATTTCGACTTCCGCGACGATGCCTTCGACCGGCCGCGAGGCTTCCGAGCCGCGCGTGTAGGGCACCACGCAGAAGGAGCAGAATTTATCGCAGCCTTCTTGCACGGTCACGAAAGCGCTGACGCCGCGCTTGCGAATTTGACGCGGCGCAGGCGCGGAGAGGTGATCGAACTTACTTGCGGCGGGAAAATCCGTGTCAAGGACCTCGCGCGCGGTTCCGGCGCGGCGCAAAAGCTCGGGCAAGCGGTGATAGCTTTGCGGCCCAACGACGATATCCACCGCTTTTTGGCGCCGGAAAATTTCCTCCCCTTCGGCCTGCGCGACGCAGCCGGCGACAATGATTTTGGTCTCCCGCCCGGCCGAGGCGCGCCCGGCCTTAAGCGCGCGCAGCTTGCCCAATTCGGAAAAAACCTTCTCGGCGGCGCGCTCCCTTACGTGGCAGGTATTTAAGATGACAATGTCGGCCTCCTCCACACGCGTGGTCTCGCCATAGCCTTCCGCCGCCAGAGCATCGGCCATCCTTTGCGAATCATAGACATTCATCTGACAGCCGTATGACTTCACGAAAAGGCGGCGGAGTGGATGGCCTTGTCCGGACTCGCCGGAAGCGGCTTGGAGGGCAGGCGCTTGATCGAATTCCACCATCGTCTCCCCGGGTCTACGCGGTGCTGGCCTCATGTGCGGCCTTCACGGTGAGCGGGAGGCCGTCGAGAATCTCACGTGCGCTGACAGAGATGCGGAGGATTTCAATTTGGAGCATAGCCATTACTCTTCGCCGTCGAAGTAATCGAGGGACCGCGCATCCCTGCGGCCGATGAAGCGCACGCGCGCGCCGAGCAGCCCCTTATCATCGGGAATCATGGACGCCACCGCGAACTTTCCGGAATCGGGATATTCGACAACATCTGGATCATTGCGTGTCGAAAAGGCCAGGTAGCGCAGCTCGTCGTTGCCCGTGTTGACGATTTGATGCGCTGTCTCGCCGTCGCCCGCCGGCGCGGCGATCACATCGCTTGCGCGAATGGAAAAGCTCTCGGCGCCCACGCGGTACGTTCCATTGCCCGAGAGAATGAAGAACATTTCCTCGTTGGCGTGATGCGCGTGACGCGGAAACGCCTTCTTGCCGGCTGGCACGATATGCAACTGGCAGCCCAGTCTCTTCGCGCCGATCAAAGGGCCGACGCGCCCGAGCTTCGCCGCAAAACCGCGGCCATTGCCGAAGTCAAGCCGCGGAACGTCGGCGAGGTTGACGATCGGCCGCGTGCTCATATCATGCTCTCCTTATAATGAGATCGCAAACGGCGGCATTTTCGCGGCGGGCATTTTCACAGCAGTCCCTTCAATTGTTGCCGAACGTGAACATAACGGACCAATTCCACTTCGTCGTCGAGAATTCGGTACAAGATCAGGTACGATCCACTGACCACGCTGCGCACTCCAGCCGCGATGTCAAAGCGTTCGCGCCCGATATTCGGATTGCTCGCTAACAATACCGTCTTCCTCTCAAGTTCGTCTAGCACGCGATCCGCTGCCCGCACATCGTCCAAGGCGATGTATGTCCAAATGTCGATCAGGTCCTCTTCGGCGCGAGCAGTTCGAACGATACGCATCCTGTCACGCCGGTGAAATCCGGCGCCGCGCCTCCGCTTTTATCTCCTCAACCGAAATGGAGCGCCCCGGCCCGCTGTCGACCCCCTCCTGCCAAAGATGCCGAAGCTCCTCGACTCCGATCGTCTCCGCTAGACGTTGAACGCGCCATTCCGCGACCGCCCCGAGCACGGCGTCGTTCTCCGACGCATATTCGCCACACTGAACCGCGGACGCGACTTCGGCGGCAAGGTCATCAGGCAAAGAAACCTCTAGCGTTCTCGGGCTCACTCCAAGTTCCCTTCGAGACGTATCTAAATCAGCTTCCTTGCTCTAAAGTCCTGCCTGTCCAAGACTGCGTTTGTGGGACGAAACCGGCAAGGGACAGCCTTCCCAAGACAAAGCACATTATAGCAAGTCGCGCCGCATAACGAGAGCCCCCGCCAGCTGGCCACCGCCGGTGCGGCAATAGGCTTTACGCTCGCCCACCTGCTCGAAGCCGAAATTCGCATAAAGCGCCAGGGCGGCGGAGTTTTCGGCATCGACCTCGAGGTACAGCCGGTCGACCTTGATTGCGGCAAGCTCGGCCATATGCGGGGCAAGGAGACTGGTGGCGATTCCGCGCCGGCGCCATTCCGGCGCCACGGCGATCGTCAGGATTTCGGCCTCGCCGGCGGCGACGCGGGATAGGACAAAACCCGCCAGACGTTCCTCCTTGGCTTCGACCGCGCCGTCCGCGAACGTCCCCAGAGCGACAAATAGCTGTTCAAAATCGGCTTCCTGCCAAGGATAGGCGAAGCTCGTCGCGTGGATGGCTGCGCATTCCGCGCTCCGCTCGGCGCCGATCGGGCGGATGCAAGGCAAAGCTCTGGACGGCCAACTGATCATTCCGGTGCACGGCGCCGCTGGTTGAGACTATGCCACCTCTGGCGCCTTGGCGCCCGGCGCGGCCAAGTAGAAGGGTCGCGGCGGGGTCAGGATGGGGTCGGCGAGAAGACCGAGTTTAGCAACAAAAAGAATATCTAATCCGGCATTTTCGCGGGCGATCCAGGTCTCTGTCCCGGCCGCGAGAGCCTCACTTGCGAGCAACGGCGCGCCGGATCCGGCGAGCCGCACCGGACCCGCGCCAAGCGCGCGGACGGCCTCCCGCGCCGGCGCGATCCGAGGCGGAAGGACGGCCCTTCCGTCCGGTCCGAAAGCGGCAAAAAAAACATTGCCCCGGCGCGCATCAATCGCGGCGGCGACGAGACCCGGCTTTTGCTCTAGGATCAAGGGCGCGGCTAAGGCCGCAAGGGTCGAAACCCCGGTAACCGGAATCTTGCAAGCGATCCCGATCGCGCGCGCGGCGGCGATCCCGGCGCGAAGCCCGGTGAAGGATCCCGGGCCTACCGTCACCGCCACCCGCCCGAGCGATGCAAAACCTCCCTCGACGCGAGCCATGACCCGGCCGATCAACGGCAAAAGAGCTTCCGCATGGCCCCGCTCCATCGCAATCGTCTCGATCGCATCCGGGCTATCCGTTCCTTCGTCAAGGACGCAGACCGAAACCGCGGAAAGCGCTGTGTCGACCGCCAATATTTTCATGTCCCAAAGCTCAAAACTCGCCCCAACTTCGGGCGAACGCGGGGAACGGACCGGGCGAAGTCCCGAAAATTAGATTTGTTCGACCGCGCGCACTTCTGGGACATAATGCTTGAGCAAATTCTCGATCCCGTGCCGGAGCGTCGCGGACGACGATGGACAGCCAGAACACGACCCCTTGAGGGCGAGATAGACGGTCCCCTCGCGGAAACCGCGAAATCTGATATCGCCGCCATCGTTGGCGACCGCCGGACGGACATGTGTTTCGATCAATTTCTTGATCGTTACGACGGTCTCGGCATCTTCGCCCGCGAAAAACTCCTCACCGTCGCCATCTGCAGCGCCATCGAATTTTCCAATGAGCAAGGGTTCGCCCGAAACAAAATGCTCCATGATCGCGCCGAGGACCACGGGTTTGAGGTCCGGCCAGTTGCCGCCGGATTTCGTGACGGAGATGAAGTCCGAGCCAAAAAACACGCCGGAGATGCCGTCGATCGAAAACAGCGCCTGCGCGAGCGGCGATTGTCCGGCGCCTTCGGCGTCTCTGATGTCGAGCGTGCCTTGCGTCAAGACGGGGCGGCCAGGCAGAAATTTCAAGGTTGCGGGATTGGGTGTGCCTTCGGTCTCGATGAACATGGAATTCTCCAAACGTCCGGATCAACGCCGGAGCTCGATAGAGGGACAGGAATTATTCTAAAATATGATGGAGAGACCGCCAATGGGCAAGCGGTAAGCTTGGCAGGGGAATTTTTATGCACGGCATCCAGCAGAAACGGCTTGCGGTCGCAGGGGATCTCGTCGCGCTCGAAACGAGTTGATTTTGCATGATCTTTGGTATGATCGCTAGCGCGAAACCGGGTTCCGTCGCCGCCGATCAAGCGGCAAAAACTACCCCCCCGGCGCGCATGCGTCTTGCGGCGGGGAACCTGCCACGCCTGGCAATCGTTTAAAGGCAAGACTTGGCGGGTCGACACGAGATGCGGCCGGAGGGTAAGATGTTTTTCCGCTTCGCGGCGGATGGAACACGAAGTCGCCGGGCATTGCGAGAGACGCGGCGCTTTTGAACGCGACGGGCATTGATCATGGCTCAATTGGCTGAGATAGGCGAGCATCTCCTGGCCGCGGCGATAGCCGCTCCTTATCTTGAGCGGGACGAAGAACATGCGCTTGCCTTGCGGTGGAAAAATCAGGCCGATGAAGCGGCCATGCATAAGCTCGCGCGGGCGCATATGCGGCTCGTGATCGCGCTTGCGGTACGTTTTCGCCATTATGGCGTGTCGCTTGCCGATCTGATCCAGGAGGGCCACGTCGGACTCTTGGAGGCCGCCGCAAGGTTCGAACCGGACCGCGAGGTGCGCTTTTCGACTTATGCGACGTGGTGGATCCGCGCCTCCATGCAAAATTACGTTTTGCATAATTGGTCGATTGTACGCGGCGGAACAAGCTCGGCGCAAAAGGCACTTTTTTTCAATCTTCGCCGGCTGCGTGCGAAACTGGCGCAGGGAGGCAATTCGCGCACCGGGACGGAAGTTTTCGGTCAAATCGCCGATGTGCTCGGCGTGTCCCGCTCGGATGTCGAGGTCATGGACGCGCGTCTTTCGGGCCCCGACGTGTCCTTGAATGCGCCGATCTTGGCCAGTGAATCCGCGCCAGGCGTGTAGCGAATGGCGATGCTCGTCGACGATAATCCGTGCCCCGACGAGGTGGTTAGTCCTGCCCTCCACCCCGGTCGGCGCGTTGCCTGGCTAAACGAGGCCTTGACCGCGCTTTCCGAACGCGAAAGGCGAATTCTCCGCGAGCGCCGCCTCGCCGAAGAAGCGTCGACGCTCGAAGCCTTGGGCGATCGCCTCGGCATTTCAAAGGAAAGAGTCCGTCAAATCGAGAGTCGGGCCATGGAAAAATTGCGCGAGGCGCTAACCAAACGCCACACGGACAACGCCGCGGAAGCCATGCTCTGACCCTGCGGCGGCGAGCATCGACGGGTTGCCTGGACCAGCCCGCGGCGACTTTTTCCATACGGACTTGCTCCAACTTATTGATTTTAAGCGATTCTTTCAAGGTCACAGAATTCCAAGGTCACAGAATTCGATGTGGACCGGGAAGCGCTTTAACCCAACATCCGCGATGGATGCCCCGGCGATTCGAAAAAGCCTAGCTCCCGCTCCTTGCCGCGATGATAATGATGCAGGGCGGTTCGGAGACGTGCTAGCGGCGATTTCTAGGAAGCGATTAACCTATGGCGAGCTGATTGGACAGGACACTGTGGAAGCGCCCATTATCTAGGAGCTGGGCCCAAGACGTGGACAACGATAGTTCTTCGAATCAAGATGTCTCGCCGAGCCCGATGGAAAGATTCAATGATCTAGCCCGCAGGGTCTAATAAACGCTCCACGTAGAGATGTCCTTCGTGAGCGCGAACAATACGACGCCGCAAACGCCATTCGGCGCGCGCAACGAAAACCTGGGGGCGCGAAATGAGTAACGGCAACAAGGTTAAGGTGCCTCTACCTACCGGCGGATTTGGAGAGGGGACCAATGTTCAAGTTGAAGAATCAGCAGAACGTTGGAGCGAGTTCAAGCTTGATGACGGAACGGTTGTACGAGCAAAAGTCACAATGATGTCTGCCGTGCGCCTCGACAATCAATATGATCAATTAGGCAATCCTATGTATGTGACCAATTTAACGCCCATTATGGCGATCGTCAGCGTGCCCGACACTCTCAAGAAAAAGATGCAGTAATTATGCGTTCTGAAGCCCCCACGCCTCAGACAATACGTGCTGTCAAGACAATGGCGTTGTTAACACAATTCGCTAGTGATTTTAGAATTGTTCCTGCCGACGACCAAGGCGATTCGTCAATCGAAATGCTTGCTAGTACGAGCGTGTTTGTGGTCTGTGATTCCCTTTTTACACAGCAGATGACATTCGTTGACTTTGATCATATGCCGTCGTTCCCATTTCTTCCTAACGAGGCGCTCTTTACAGTATTATATCGACCAATGGCATAGGAAGCGAGGGGCTACCTCTTCAATTACTGCAGACAGCCTCGACCAAATCCTCCCACGTACTGAGCCAAGTATATTTAATGCCCAAATTAAACGGCTAGCGGGTTCCCCGACGTATGATCTCATTCGCCCTCAAAGACTGGGCATGATCTGGTCCTTGTCCAGCGACGCTTCCTCCTCCGGCTCGCCGCCCGCCTCAGACGATCCCTCCGGCTCGACCCTGATGCTGAGTCTGCCGCCTTCCTCGATTGCCGCGCGGCGCAAGGTTTCCTCGGCTTGCCTCACCTCGTTCTGGTGTCTCCATAGCGCCGCGTAGATCCCGTTTCGCGCCAGCAGCGAGGCATGCGCGCCGCGCTCCACGATCCTGCCCTTGTCGAGCACGATGATCTCGTCGGCATTGATGATTGTCGAAAGGCGATGCGCGATCACCAAGGTCGTACGTCCCCTGGCGACGAGATCGAGCGCGTCCTGAATTTCGCCCTCGGTAAAGGAGTCGAGCGCCGAGGTCGCTTCATCAAGGACGAGGATCGGCGGCGCCTTCAAAATGGTTCGGGCGATGGCAACGCGCTGCTTTTCGCCGCCCGAGAGTTTTAGGCCGCGTTCGCCGACCTGCGCCTCGTAACCGCCCGGAATACGTTCGATGGAATGGTCGATCCGCGCCAGACGCGCCGCCTCGCGCACCTCGGCGTCGCTCGCCTCAAACCGGCCGTAGCGGATATTATAGGCAATCGTGTCGTTAAAAAGAACCGTGTCTTGGGGAACCACGCCGATCGAAGCGCGAAGCGAGGTTTGGGTCACCATCGCAATGTCCTGACCGTCAATGGCGATCCGCCCGGCCGAGGGTTCGTAAAAACGAAAAATCAAGCGCGACAGCGTGGATTTGCCGGCTCCCGAGGGACCGACAATCGCGACGGTCTTGCCGGCGGGAACCTCGAAGCTCACGTCCTTCAAAATCACCCGGCGCGGGTCGTAGTGAAACGACACATTCTCGAACAAAAGCTTGCCGCTCGTCACGACAAGCGGCTTCGCGCCCGCCCGGTCCTCGACCTCTGGAGGCTGGCCGAGAATAGCAAACATCATCTCGATGTCGATCGCCGATTGCCTGATCTCGCGATAGACGACGCCCATGAAGTTCAACGGCTGATAGAGCTGAATCATCATCGCATTGATGAGGACGAAATCGCCGACCGTATGGGTGCCGCTCTCAATTCCGGCGATGCTCATCCCCATCGCGGTTGTCAATCCCAAGGTAAAAATGACCGCCTGCCCGGCGTTGAGCCAGGCAAGCGACGTGTAGGTTTTTATGCTCATGCGTTCATAGCGGGCGATGGATTTGTCGTAGCGCTGCTTCTCGCGCTCCTCGGCATTGAAATATTTGACGGTCTCGAAGTTGAGCAGGCTGTCGATCGCCTTGGTATTCGCGTCGGTATCGCTCTCGTTCATCGCGCGTCTTATCGCGATCCGCCAATTGGTCGCGGCGGCGGTGTAGCCCATGTAGGCGACGATCATCAAACTCACGACGGCGGCATAACGCCAATCGAATTGATAGAGAAAAACCGCCAGGATGAGCGCGAATTCGACAATTGTTGGAATCGCCGTTAGCATCGTCGTGCGAACGATCGTCTCGATGGAATTGCGGCCGCGTTCAAGAATCCTTGTCAGACCACCGGTCTTGCGTTCGAGGTGAAAGCGCAGCGACAACAGATGCAAATGCGAAAATACATCGCGCGCGAGTCGGCGTACCGCATGCATCGCGACATCGGCGAAGATCGCGTCGCGCGCCTGGCTGAGGAGCGCCATTAAAATGCGCAGACCGCCATAAAGAAGCGTGAAGGCCAGCGGACCTGCAAGCACGGGAACAAGGGAAGCCCGCGCCGGATCGCTGATGGCGTCCGTGGCCCATTTGAAGGAGTAGGGAACCGCGATCGTGACGACCTTCGCGGCCAGCATCAACGCGATGGCGGCGAAAATCCGCAGCGTCAAGTCAAGCCGCCCCGACGGCCAGATATAGGGCCAGAGCTTGCGGAGGGCCGAGCCCCGCACCGGTTTGGCTTGAGCCTTGGCTTGCGGCGCCGGAGCAGTTAAGGCATTGAAAAAGAAAGGACGCGTCATGTGGCTCATTTGCTAGCGACGGCTCATAATGGACCCGAAGCGCTCAAACGCCTAGAGGGTGGTCCAGCGATCATCTTCTAGGCTTTTAATCTCGCACCACCATGATCCGCGAAATGATTTCCACTTGCGGTGGCGCAACGGGAATATGCCCCGCGTAGCCTTCGGATTTAAGCCCCACTTGACCCACTAGGGGGCGGCGGGCAACAACCAGACCATGGCATCGAAGCACATCGTCGTCGAGGCCCGCTCCCGCCTCCTCCGAAACATTTGCGTCTATTGCGGCTCCGCCCAAGGCGCCGGCCTCGTTTATGAAGCCGCCGCGCGACAGCTTGGCCAGGCCATGGCGAAGGCTTCTATCGGTCTTGTTTACGGCGGCGGTGCCCACGGTCTCATGGGTGCGCTCGCCGGCTCGGTTCTCGGCAGCGGCGGGCACGTCACCGGGATCATCCCTGATTTCCTCGTGGGCAGGGAAGGGCCCCTGCCGGGACTCCAGGATTGCCTCGTCGTTGGCAGCATGCACGAGCGCAAGCGCCTGATGTTCGAGCGCGCCGACGCTTTTGTCGCGCTTCCTGGCGGCATTGGAACCTTGGAGGAGCTCGCCGAGCAATTGAGCTGGGTCCAGCTCGAACGTCACACCAAACCCATCGTGATCGCCGACATCGCCGGCTTCTGGCAGCCGTTGTTGCGGCTTTTCGCGCATATGGGGGAGCGGCAATTTATACAGCCTTCCTTGGAGGTCCGCTATCTTGTTGCCGAAAAGATCGAGGATGTATTGCCAATGATCGAGACAGCCGCGGCAGAGGCCACGCTTCTTGCCACCCGCAAGGAGACCGTCAATCCGCGCTTATGAAAGCTTGTTCTTGGTTATTGAATCCGGCGCAAACGACAAAGGACCGTGGCCTTTGACGTCGAGGGCAAGGTGACGCACGAACGCGATACCACCGATGCCGCGTTCAAGGCGGATCCGTCGCAGCGTCTGATCGCGCCGCGGGAAGGCGGCGCGCGCGCGCAATCCGCCTTGATTCTGGCGGCGTGCTTGGCTGCCCACGCGTTGCTTTTAGCGATCCTTCTGTTCGAGGATTTTTCCGTCGCCTCCGAGCCCACCCGCTCGGAGGAAATTCCGGTGGAGATCGTCGCCGAGCTCCCGCCCGAGCAGCAAGCCGAACCGTTTGCGAAGCCTCTCCCTCCACCGCCAGATCTCATCGCACCGCCCGCGGTCAAGGCGAAGCCACCGCCCGACAAGACGCAGCTCGACGACGTCGAAGTCGCGCACGATGCGCCGGTCTCGGGCAACGCCGATCAAACCCACAAGGGAGACCTCGATCAAGAGACGAAGGCGCCGCGCGTGGCGCCGCCGCCAAAACTCGCGGCGCCGCAGCCTGCCCAGGAAAAGCCCGAGCAAGAAAAAGCCGCGACTGCCTCAAACGAGAAAGCGGCCAATCCGTCGGCGCCATCGGAGCCGCAAAAGGTCGCCGACGACACGCCAGGCGCCGAGGCTCTCGACAAGGCGCAGCCGGAGCTCCCTGCCAAGCCGCAAAAAAAGCCGGCGCCCCGCAATAGCAAGAGCCCCACCGCGCAAGGCCAAAAGACGACGGTGGCGCAACAGCTTGCCGCTTTGTCTCAAGCGCCAAATTATTCGCTCGGGGCCGCGGCCAAATCCGCGCCGGTCAGCGGCGGAACCGAAACGGCGAGCTATGAATCATTGCTCTTTGGATTGATCACCCGCCAATTTCATCTCCCGCCAGAAGCCCGCGCCAATCGCTTAATTAGTGTGGGGCAAATCGGACTTTTCGTCGATGAATTGGGCAATCTGACGCATCAAGCGGTCTACCGCGCGAGCGGCGATCCGGTGCTCGATACCGCGTGGCTCGCGGCGGTCCGCCGCGCGGCGCCATTTCCCGCTCCCCCGAGAGGCCTGCCGCATGGTTTCATTCTCCAATATTCGAACCAGGATTAACCCGCGTTT
>Ga0182015_10001659_pt1 | contig 28816 bp, 25 predicted proteins | sample 712P3MmetaG_FD_120478 | JGI IMG/M metagenome (GOLD analysis project Ga0182015, IMG submission 120478) | Permafrost microbial communities from Stordalen Mire, Sweden - 712P3M metaG | ecosystem: Environmental > Terrestrial > Soil > Wetlands > Permafrost | place: Sweden: Stordalen | collected... | reverse complement strand
GGAAAAACCACTAGGCATCTGTAGGACGAACCCCGACCTGCCTAGTTATCGAAAACGGAAGCTATCCTGACCGGGATCCGCAGAGGCGCAAAGGTTGGCACCCGCTCCGGACTTAGTTTTGGTTTTGGGATTCGCAGGCTGGGTTCTTCTTGTTATATGGTTCCTATATCATGGTCCCTCTTTCCGAGTGCGTTCTCCCCGAGCTTGTCGGATGACCGCCAAGAGTTCGGCATCATCCACGGGCTTCTGGAGAAAGGCCTTCGCTCCTGCATCGAAAGCGCGCTTCTGGTTTCCCGGACCGGGGCGAGCCGAGACGACGATGATGGGGATTATTCGTGGGATGAGACATCGGCAAATCACTGCAGTTCGTCGCTGGAACGTTTCAGTTCCCCCGCCGTCTTCACCAGATGCTCCTCGCCTAATCTCCCTATAGAGTGTCCTGATTCCTTTGTGCATTCCTGTTTGGTTGAGCCGCGCTCTCAGTGCTAGTTTACTGTACAGGAGCTTGAATACTGCCTGCGGACTGAACAACTCCTTGGGTTATATGCAAAGTATTGGGGAACGATGCGGCTCGGCGGACGTCAATGTCACAGGCAGACACCGGCTAAGATCCTGTTACCACCCGGTTAATCGACAAGAATCAAATCCAGCGGCTAGCGAGCCACGAAGCACCAACATTTCGAGTAGCGCAGCGACTTTGGCCATCCACATGCAAAGGCCTTTTCAGATCAATTCCTGTGAAAAACCATGTTCGACTCGACAGCCTTCTTGCGGCTAATGAGTTGCGGTTCATCCCGAGCTGCCGTAGCTCACCCGTTGCAATATGAAAAGCGGTCAAACGAGCAAAGCAACCTGAGGGAGAAGTGATGAAGGTCAAACCGACGACACAGCCGATCATTGGCATCGCTGTAATTGAAGACGATCCTATCCGATTAGTAGGTCTACGTTCCATCTTGGATTTAGTGCCCAGTTTCCACTTGTTCGCCACGTCCATCTCCGACATAGCAATGGTTCAAAGGGTGGATGTCATAATCCTTCGCAGCTCGAGAATTAAGTTTCTTGAGACCCTGTCCAGGTTGAGACTTTTTCGACCGGACTCGAGAGTCCTCGTGACCGGAACCGGCGCGGATGACGAAACGATTCTGAAGGCGATCGCCGCGGGAGCGAAGGGTTATGTTGACGAGGCTGCCCCGACATCCGAGTTCGCGGAAGCGATCTACACCGTGCATCGCGGCTCCATATGGATTCCGCGCCGCATCATGTCGATGGTCATCGAACGTACAGCGGGGATGCTTGGCCGTGACCGTCAGGCTGGCAGTTTCAGACTCACGGCCCGTGAGAAGCAGGTCCTGGAAATGTTGGTGGAAGGCCGGTCCAACAAGGAGATCGGAAATCCCCTGGGAATCGAAGAACGAACGGTCAAGGCACATGTGGCGAAACTGATGCACAAGGTGGGTGTCAAGAACCGCGTCGCACTGTCCGTCCACGCTGTCCGCCATTCGCTCGTTTCCGCACCGTAGCCGCTTAAGTGTCCAAATGACGAGCGGCCTTTCTCGGTAGAATGTTCCTCCGCACAGCGTCCGCCAACGCCAACGCAAAGGAAGAGGATGCCCTGTGGGCTCCGCCGGACCCTCAGAGAGCCCTGGTCCCATCTCGGGATACTTCAGGAGCAAGTGACAGACCTGAATCGAGTCTGATACGCTCACGAATAGACAGAACCATCGAACGTGTCAGGGTTCCGTATATGCCCGACCCCAAGACTCCCAGACTCCTGGCGATTGACGACGAGGCGCAGAGCCTAGAACTAATCACAGACGCGCTGTCGAATGCTGGTGTGGAAGTTTTTACCGCAGGCGATCCCAAGGTCGGCCTGGAGATGTTCAAACGGATCCGTCCCCAAATCGTCCTCCTTGATCTGATGATGCCCGGGATTCATGGGCTTGAAATGCTGGAGTGGATTTTGGCCGCAGATCCAGGGGCTGAAGTGATACTCACGACGGCGCACTATTCCACGGAATCAGCGGTTGAGGCCATTCAGAAAGGGGCGTGTGGTTACCTTAACAAGCCGCTCAGTGTGGAAAAACTCCGGCGTCGGATCGCTGAGTTGTTATCCGAGGCTGCGAACCGGCGTAGAACCCAAGAGCTTGAGCACGAGCTACTGGATGCCTGTCGATTTGCGGGGATTGTTGGGCGTAGTCCACTCATGCTGGACGTGTTTTCGAAACTTCGGAGGATCGCACCGCATTTTCGGACTGTGCTTGTGACCGGACCGACTGGGACCGGGAAAGAACTCGTAGCTCGTGCCTTGCACCACCTCAGTTCGGTTGCTTCAGGTCCGTTCGCAGTTTGCAACTGTTCGGCAATTGTCGAAAGCTTAGTTGAAAGTGAGTTGTTCGGCTACGTGCGAGGTGCGTTTACCGGCGCCACCCAGGATAAGATTGGTGTGTTTGAGTACGGGAATCATGGAACGGTCTTCTTGGATGAGGTCGGCGAGTTCTCCTTAACCGCACAGAGTAAATTGCTTCGCGTTTTGCAAAGCCAGGAGATACAAAGAATCGGATCTCCGGTTCCGCGATCGATTGACATCCGCGTCATCGCAGCGACCAACCGCAACCTCCGATCAATGGTGAGAGAGGGAACGTTTCGGGAAGACCTGTATTATCGCTTGGCGATGGTAGAGATTCCCCTGCCTCGTCTGATGGACAGACGAGAGGATTTGCTTCTGCTGGAAAGGCACTTCTTGGAAAAGTTTGCTGCTGAATACAAGAAACCGGTGGCCGGCATAACGCGCCGGGCGCAAACCAGAATGGCGATCTACTCATGGCCCGGCAACATCCGAGAGCTTGAGAATGTCATTGGCAACGCTTGCATGATGGTAGACGGAACAGTAATTGATATCGGAGATCTGCCGGAGCCGGTGCGAGGTCAGTCAGGGGACGCGGCTGGAGAGGATGACGTTCTGATGTCCGTACAAGAATTGCAAAAACGTCACGTGATGCGTGTTTTGGAACATGTTGGGGGAAACAAGACGCAGGCCGCAGAAATCCTGGGCATATCGCGCGCAACAATTTACCAGTTTTTGGCAAATGCGAAGGTCAGGAACGGAAGTTAAGCTCCTAGTCTAGGAACATTTTGAAAAGCGAGTTTTGGAGAAGGGCTGTTCCGCAGGATTTGGGCGGCGCATCCGGCGACGGCTGTATTATTTCGCCGATACTAGACCAGAGTGCTCCGTGCGGGCTTGATTGTCGGTAAGCGGTTGACTCTGAAAGGTCCTAAGAGTTGGAAGGCCGTATCCGGCTTGCCTACCCTTAATCCGTAGGTTGAAGGTTCGATTCCTTCCGCGCTCACCCATTCTGCCAATATTCCGCATTATTCCGCATTTTTCTCAGTCACGGACTCAGTCGGTTAGCAGCGTCTCTTCTATCCTTCGCGAGGAACGACTGAACTCCGCTCGCGATCCGCTCCACCAGGGCGCGCGTGTCTCAACTTGCCTTTTTGCGGGAAAACGGGAAGGACAAATGAGGTCCTAGCGCCTCGGCCGTGGCATAGCCATACATCGGAGCGCCTTTCGTAACTTTCGCTTTGTCGGCATTGTTATCACACTAAGCACTATATGTTCTCATCGAATCGGGTCGGTCTTGAATAACGCTCGACCGAAGCTCCATCGCACCAGACGGATGCGACAAGTCGAAGCACGCGAGTGGTGGCTGTGGGGATTTGCGGTCACTGTAACCTTAGTGTTGACGGCAGGCATCGTGTCGCTGACCTTCCCCGAGAATCATCTCTTACAGAACTCCGAGTGGCTTGATCTCAGAGAGTGGGTTCGCGGGTTGGCGTTCCTCGTCCTGCTATTCGACATCTACACGGTCTATCAGCAACTCCAACTCCAGCGAATCCGCCGCGAACTGACTCAGCGCAATCAGCTTTTTGAGGTCATCACCGAGAACGCGGCCGATATGATCGCGGTCGTCGATTGCGCTGGAAATCGGATCTATAACAGCCCTGCGTACCAAAAGGTTCTCGGATATTCGTCAGAGGAATTGAAGTTGACTTCTTCAGCGGAGCAAATCCATCCCGAGGATCGGCAGCGCGTTGTGGAAGCGGCGGAGAAAGCAAGAATCACGGGGCGCGGCGAGAGGCTTGAATACCGCATGCGCCACAAGGATGGGACATGGCGGATTGTGGAATCAGTCGCCACCGCGATTCACAACGACGAAGGTGTGACGGAGAGCCTAGTCATCGTGAATCGTGATATCACGGAGCGCAGGCAGGCAGAAGAGACGCTCGCGCACCATACCTTGCATGACGCTTTGACCAACCTGCCAAATCGCACTCTGTTTCTGGATCGGGTGCGACACGCGCTTGCCCTGTCCCAAAGGCACGCAAACTATAAATTCGCTGTGTTGTTCATTGATCTCGATGAATTCAAGATTTTCAACGACAGCTTGGGCCACGCGGCAGGGGACGCTCTGTTGAAACAAATTGCCAGCCGATTGATCGCTTGTATTCGAGGGATTGATATGATTTCGCGTCCGGGTCGAACGGAGGATGCAAGCACTTTTGTAAGCCTGGCAAGACTCGGGGGAGATGAATTCATCATACTGCTGGAGGAAATCAGAGATTGCGGCGATGCCATTCGAGTAGCCGAGCGGATTCAAGAGCGATTGGGCATTCCTTTTGAGGTGCAAGGGCAGGAAGTGGTGACGACGGCCAGTATCGGGATCGCCTTTTGCGCAACTTCTTACATCAATCCAGAAGATTTGGTCCGCGATGCCGAGATAGGGATGTACCGCGCCAAGCGGGAAGGAAAAGCTCGCTCTCAGGTTTTTGACGCCGAGATGCATAACGTCGCGGTCAAGAGATTGCGGCTTGAAACTGAGCTACGTCGAGCACTAGAACTGGGCGAATTCCGAGTTCACTATCAGCCCATCGTTTCATTACAGAGCGGAAAGATTATTGGATTCGAGGCACTCAGCAGATGGCAACGGCCTGAAGGCCTCCTGTCACCTGCCCACTTCATCCAGATCGCTGAAGAGATTGGAATCATCTTACCCATGAACCGTCTGTTGCTGCGCGAAGCCTGCTCGCAGCTTCGCGCATGGCACTCCCAATTTCCTTACGATCCCCCGTTGACGATGAGCGTGAATATCACTCCAAAAGAGTTTGCCCAGCCGGACTTGGCAGAGCAGATCGGGAGTATTCTGGTCGAAGTTGGAATCCACCCAAGCAGCATCAACGTCGAGATCACGGAAACCATCGCGATGGCCGACCCTCAAAGGTCGAGCCTGGTTCTCTCAGAACTCAAGGCGTTGGGGGTCCATATAAGTATTGACGATTTCGGGACCGGATACTCTTCACTGAGCCGATTGCAGGGATTCCCAGTGGACACCTTGAAGATTGATCGTACTTTTATTTCACAGATTGACACGAATCGCGAAACCAGTGAAATCGTGCGCATCATCATCAAGCTCGCTCACAACCTTGGATTGAAGGTCGTAGCCGAAGGCGCTGAAACGGCAGAGCAGGTCCGCCTGCTCAAACAGCTAAAGTGCGAACTTGTGCAGGGGTACTTCTTCGCTCGACCCGGAGACCACGCCGCTGCTCATGCGCTTTTGAGCAAGCAAGGGGCGGAAGCCCCGTCCTTTCAGACCGCAGCCACGTAATAGCTGGACAAATGCTCCAAAAAGACACCGGGCTGACTAGCAGGAGCGTGAATGTCTCGGGCGTTAAATTCATTCCCTTGCGACTGCCGCAAGAAACCCTTTCGGGCAACCTGCGTTTCCCCGAAACAGCGCCAAAGCGCTGGCCGAATTTCAGCCCAACGAGCACTCTTGCCACTGCCACTCGCGGTCTGTTGTCCGACTTGTGGTGCGATTCTGGGAGGGAAGGGTGATGCCTTGGTACTGGCCCGCCCCGCACAGGACCGCATGGCGACCTTTGATGGCTCGCTGCTGAGTGAGCTGAAAACGACAACCCGTTTAGTACACTCGTGGCTGGTAGTTCTCCAGGCCGCTGCTAGACTTCGGGTCATTTAAGAAATCCCCATGAAAAACCCATCCCCTACTTTGTGGATTGCACCGTCTGCTGGATCGTGCGAGCCTTGGGAATTGCGCTCGTGATCTATCGATTGATTGACTCCCGCATAATGTAGAGACATTCGGGGCCACAAAGAAGCTTGCGGCCAGAAAGCGGAGATTAGTCGGGGGCGGCGACGCATGCGGCACAAGGTACGGCGGGCCGCTTCGCTAAGTTGGTAGTAATCCTTGGGACAAACGTAGCTCTGAGCACGACTCCAAGGGCCTGTGTATTCAGTCTTTCGCCAACCATTCCAAAGCTTTCTCGCGGGTCTCGAAAACGTGAAAGTCGCGGCGGGAGAAGGTTCCCAGGCTCTCAGCCAACCCCTGAGGAAAGTTCTCCGCTCCCGTCCATGCGGATTTCTTGACATAGAGCTTGTCAAAGACAGCAGTTTCTTTCATGATCCGAATACTTTCCTGGTCAATGGATGCGCCGCTGAAATCGGAAAGTATCAGGACTGAACCGCGCGGACGGCTCGTCACCAATTCGGGAACCGCTCGGAAAATCTGTTCGACCTCAGCAGCCGAACAATTTGATATGTCTATTAGAAGAATCTGCTTACCCCGATGGGTGATGAACCGAATATGGTCGCTCAGATATTGAACTTGACTGGTAGCAGCGTGCCGCTTGGCGCCGGACGCCTCACTAACTGCAGACAGCCGCGCGCCATGGTCGTCCCTCAGGGGTGTTGTGGGTGGTATCACTGAGCTACATGCTATGCCAATAAACGATGCTCCGGGACGTACCATAGGGTCAATGACCTTTCACCTTGGAGGCAGCTTTGTCAAGATCAGGCCCCGTTTGATGTGCGCAACACGGCGCCAACGGGCGCAATCAAATACTCACTTCGTCTTCGGATTATCGTTCCCGTAACCGTCTCGGACTTCATTCTTGTCCACGGTCCGCACTTCATTACGGTCGACGTCCACATTGACATCTTCGTGGCTCACCACGGTGGAACCATGCGGAACCACGACCGCCCCATCCTTGGGCACGGTCATCCCCACGTTCGCCAGCCCCGTCAGACTCGCCTCCAGCGCGTGCATTTCCTTTATGGTTTCCTTCGTCCTCCCCAGCGCCTTGGTGTAATCCTGCACTTCAAGATAGCTGCTTATGAGCTGCAAATGGCTGGTCAGTCTGTGAACCGACTGCTTCACGGCTTCCAGCATGTCCAGTTTCTCCTTCCCGTTCCACGAAGTATATGATACAAGGTGAAGACATTTGTCCGTCGTCGTATCGGTGAGCCACAAGCGAACAGCTTTCCGGTGCCGCATCGTCAACTCCTCGGTTCACCAAGAGAAGCCTCTTACAGAGGGGTTGTCGCATAGCGATCCGAAACACAGATCCCGGCGATATGAATGAGCTGATCAAACAGAGACAACAATCCTGTGGCTTAGGTTGGAAACATCTTCTAAGACTATGCGCGCCACGGGGCCACCTTTCTTGTAAGCATAGGGGACGACATCATCGCGAGAATGCCCTGCTTTTGGGAACAATCACGAGACTCGAGACTTACCGAATGTCGCTCATTGAGCCAATGGCGGGCCCGAGTGTTCTGTTCTCTTTCGAGATTGCACTTGCCAGCCTTGATCCGATCTCGCTTGTCTTGTGTGATTTCCAGTATCGATACCGGCCCGCCAAAGGGCAAGCAGTGCCCCCCGCGCGGAACTCGGTCGCGCTAGTTAGGAAGTTTCGTTCACGACACAGCTGAAGAGTTTCCAGCGGAACAGGAAACGTCGCCAATTTCATAGTAAAGTTCGCTGAACCAGGCGCACGACTCGGAAACTTTACGGGGAGTTAAGGTTCTGGCGCTGGTTTTAAGGAAATGCAAGATGGGCAATTGGCTCCCCAAATCGGTTCTCTGTTTCAGGTCTTACACGAAACGTACGTTCGTGGCAGACCTTGTGGCGGGTATTACCGTCGGCCTGGTGGCGCTCCCCCTGGCAATGGCCTTCGCGATCGCGTCAGGCGTTTCACCACAAGCGGGCTTGTACTGTGCTATCGTCGCAGGTTTCGCAATCTCTGCTTTTGGCGGCTCGTCTACCCAGATCGGAGGTCCCACTGGCGCGTTCGTAGTTGTCGTATTTGGAATTGTTGCGAGATATGGTCTCGACGGGTTGTTCATGTGCACCATGATGGCTGGTGTTCTTCTATTGATATTGGGAGCGACCGGTTTGGGCACGTCGGTAAAATTCATCCCGCGCCCGGTGGTCGTGGGGTTCACGAATGGCATCGCTGTCATTATCGCCAGCACTCAAATCAAAGATTTCTTTGGTTTAAGGATTGATAAGATTCCGGGTGACTTCGCGTCGCGCATCGTGGCGCTGGCTCACAATTTGTCATCGTTTTCTCCTCTGGAAACATCTCTAGCGGTCAGTGCCCTCATGGTGATTATTTTGTTCATGGTCTTGGTGAAGAAAGTCCCTGGCTATATCATTGCTCTATTTCTGGGGACAGCGGCGGTTGTCATCTTCAAACTTCCTGTCGCAACGATTGGCACCCGGTTCGGTGGTATTCCATCGGGATTCCCAACGCCCAAGATTCCGCATTTTCGTTTGGACCTGCTACGGCCGCTAATATCGCCCGCGATCACCGTCGCTATGTTGGGCGCGATTGAATCCCTGATGTCCGCTCTGGTATCCGACCGCATGAGCGGCGACAAGCACAACCCGAACGTCGAACTCGTGGGACAAGGGATCGCCAACATTCTGTCCCCTCTGTTCGGCGGCCTACCGGCTACGGGAGCTATCGCTCGAACGGCGACCAACATCCGCTCTGGCGCCAAGACTCCGATGGCGGGGATTATCCACTCGCTGACTCTTTTGGCAATTGTTCTCTTCGTGGCGCCTCTTGCTCGATTTATTCCGCTGTCAGTTCTTGCCGCCATTTTGTTGGTTGTGTCTTACAACATGGGCGAATGGCGGGAGATTCCTGAACTCTTGAAACTGTCTCGGTTCGAGATTGGGACTTGGCTGGTGACCTTTCTTCTCACAGTCTTTGCCGATTTGACTGTCGCGGTGGAGGCGGGAATGATTCTGGCTGCCCTGGTGTACATACGTAAAGTTACGCAAACCACCACCGTGTCAGAAGTGACGGCGGAATACATTCGAGACGGTCACGTTCACATATTGCAGCACAAGGAAATTCCCTCCTACGTCAGCATTTTCAGAATCCATGGCCCGTTCCTGTTCGGCGCAACAGACAAGCTCGACACGCTTGTTTCCCGTCTGCACGAGCTTCCACCCATCATTATCCTCAGGCTCCGGAACATGACGGCAATCGATTCTACCGGTCTTCAGGCATTGGAAAAAGTCGCTGACCAAGTCCACCAATCTGGCCGGGAGCTCATTCTTTGCGGAGCCCGAGAACAACCAGCTAAGCGAATGCGAGAGGCGGGATTTCACGGCCATCTCGGAATGCAGAATATCTGCTTCAGCGTAGCGGAAGCCCTCGACCGGGCCCGGGGCATGCGCCCAGAACCCTCGGAGCAATTTCCGGAAGGGTCCGGCTGGGGCCGAAGACGTGGCGATATTTCTCCTCTTAACAAATGACGCTTACCTCCGTATCGGCATTATCGTTGCAGGTGTTCTCCAACCTACCAACGGGCTTGAGAGATTGAGAGACGAGGTACACCCTGTTCAAAGCAGTCATGCTGAGTGCGGGTCTACAGTCGTTGTATGTTATGAACGTGTCCGGTCGCAATGTGTGGTTGTGGCGTACATACCTCAAGAAACCTCAAGACTACGCTTCATCGATGCGCGGTGCTGAGGGCATTGGTACCCCACCTAACGAGGCTAACTATCAACCAAAAGGCGAAACTAATCGGCCTGATACTGGAAAACATCGTGTACGCTTTAGCTACTATGTACCGCATTCGTAGAAACAATAGGGTTACGAACCTCGTCTGTCTTGCCTGCATTCACACAGAGCGCGTCCGAGACTTTAAACGAAGCATTGCGTGCAATGGCGATGGTAATGGAACGGCAGCACGCACCCGATCGGTTTAAGACGGTCCAGAGGAGAACCTGCCTTTGGGCCATTGCTTAGAAGGACACCTTACATGCGAAACGTGTTTGTAGAGAAGTGGCCGTCACTGGTGAAGGTTGGGCTAGTGATTGTTGCCGTGCTGTTCGCTATGATTCGCTGGGCTTGAACAAAAGCCATTCGACACCGACCCGGCCGTATCTCGGCCCTCGAACCGAGGAGCTGAATTTGCCGAACCGACACAGTCGGTCCGGGAACGGTTGGCAACACCATTCACATTGTCCGTGGCTCTGCGACCCATCATCAGGCTGAACCCGCCGCTCAAATTGCCCGGCCCCTGACTGTCCATAAACTGGAATCGTGTCCACTCCAGCGAAAACCGGGCGCCTTCCGGGTCCCCTTCGATTTCAACAGAGCAAGTCAGCTCAATAACATAGCGGGGTTGTAAGACTGGACCTCGAGATGCATCTCGAGTCGCATACCGCCCGGTGCAGCGTCAGCAAAATCCGCCGCCCTGAGAATTATGTTCAAACCCTACTTCCTGACTCGGGTAGTTTGCTATGTGACGGTTCTGCTCCTTCTTGCAGCGGAGATTGAGTATTTTAAGCACGGTGGCGTTTTCGGTTTTCCCACTTGGTTGTCACCGATTGCCGCACTCTTGCTTTGTGCTTCCCCAGTTTTGCTACTGAGCCTCGGGTTGCGCCGTACGGCAAAAGCTCAGCGGGAGAAGTTCTTCCAAAACATCGTTGAGAACCTTCCCGAGATTGTCGCTTGTGACGAAAACGGCGCTCGAGTTGCCGCTGGGCTTCTTTCAGACATCACCCCGCGGAAGGTCGGGGAAGAAACCCTCCAGAAGCTCGCGTCCATTGTGCAGTTCTCGCAGGATGCCATTATCGGAAAAGATATAACTGGGGTGATCACCAACTGGAACCGAGCAGCGGAGACAATGTATGGCTATTCCACGTATGAAGCGGTAGGACGACACTCCTCTTTCCTGTTGCCTCCAGAGAGACAGGCTGAAACCGGATTCATCATGGAGCGGGTACGAAGTGGGCTTTCGATTGAGTCCTTGGAAACTCAACGACTCACTAAGGCAGGCTCACTACTGGACGTATCCGTGTCCATCTCGCCGATTAAAGACGCGACCGGGCTCATCGTGGGGGCTTCGGCGATTGCACGGGACATCACTCTGCGAAAACGTTCGGAGGAGCAATTGAGATTGCAATCAGCGGCCCTGGAAGCGGCTGCCAATGCAATCGTCATCACAGACTATGAAGGTAAGATGCTGTGGGTGAATCAGGCGTTTACTGCGATGACTGGCTACAGCGAGCAAGAAGTGTTAGGCAAGAACTCTCGCATGTTGAAATCCGGAAAGCAGTCCGAGAGCTATTATGCCGATCTCTGGTCAACGATTTCATCAGGCAAGGTCTGGCGAGGAGAGATCGACAACCGGCGGAAAGATGGCACAACGTACACCGAAGAGATGACCATCACGCCCGTAACGCGAGACCGTAGCAATCCTGCCAATAGATTCTTTATCGCCATAAAGCAAGACATTAGCGGGCGCAAGCGGTCCGAGGAGATGCTACAAAACAGCGAGAACAAGTATCGCGTGTTGTTCGAGGACTCGGCCGATGCGACCTGGCTGATGGACGAAAAAGGATTTCTGGATTGCAATGCAGCTGCGCTGGAGATGTTCGGATACTCGGCCGGGGACCCCATGCTGCACCCGGCTGATATCTCACCCCCGAACCAACTCGACGGCACGCCGTCTCGCACGGCGGCAGACCGGAAGATTGCCACGGCGTTTCTCAATGGCAAGGAACGTTTCGAATGGTTGCACCAGCGCAAGAACGGCGATGTGTTTCCGGCTGAAGTGTGCCTGACGGCATTGACGTTGAGCGGGCGGCCTACGCTGCTGGCGACCGTTCGCGACATCACCGAGCGCAAGCAGGCAGAGGAAGCCCTGTTGTTCAAAACTGCGCTGCTGGAGGCGCAAGCCGAGACGACAATTGATGGCATCCTTGTCGTCGATGACGCAGATCACATCGTTCTGGCGAACAAGCAGTTTGGGATCCACTTCGGAATACCCGACGAACTGCTGAGCACGCGCGATGACCAGATCGTGCTCAAGCACGTGACGGATAAAGTCGAAGATCCGGACGCCTTCGTCGCGAGGGTCGAGTATCTCAATGACCATCGGGATGAAAACAGCAGGGATGAGATTAAATTCAAGAATGGGAAGGTGTTCGACCGTTACTCCGCACCTCTCGTCGATTCAAGAAGGCAGTATCGCGGCCGGATCTGGTACTTTCGCGACATCACCGACAGCAAACTCGCCGAGAAAAGAGTCCAGTTCCTGGCCTACTACGATGCTCTTACGGAGTTACCCAATCGGACCCTTCTTCAGGATCGATTGGCGAAGGCACTCGCAGCCGCTCGTCGGCACAAATATGAAGTCGCGGTCCTGTTCCTCGACCTGGACAGGTTCAAAGACATCAACGACTCTCTGGGACACTCGGTCGGCGACCTTCTTCTGCAAGAGGTGGCAACACGACTCAAGGCATCGGCCCGGGACCAGGACACCGTCGCCCGTTTAGGTGGGGACGAATTCCTGATCATGCTGACGCACGTAAGGGACTCGTCTGAGGTAGAGGATGCCGCTGGGCGGCTGATGGATGCGGTGACCGCCCCATTCGCCATTCAAGGGCACACCCTCAATATTAGTTGCAGCATCGGCATCAGCATCTTCCCCGAACACGGTGCGGACGGCGAAACGCTGATCAGGAATGCGGATTCGGCCATGTATACCGTAAAGGAGCATGGACGCAACTCCTTTCGGTTCTTCGCCGAGGACATGAATACGCAGGTCGTGGAACGATTGACCTTGGAAAAGAGCTTGCGGTCCGCACTGCAAAAGAAGGAACTGTTCTTGATGTATCAGCCGCAAATGGAAATTGCCACTGGGAGGGTTACCGGGTTGGAGGCGCTCCTTCGGTGGCAACACCCGGAATTGGGTCTTGTGCCACCCGATAAGTTCATACGAATTGCTGAGCACAGCGGCATGATCGTGCCAATCGGTGAATGGGTGCTTAGGACAGCCTGTTCTCAGGCTCGGCAATGGCAGGATGAAGGTCTTCCTGCGGTGACGGTCGCAGTAAACGTATCAGCGGTGCAATTTCGCCGACAGGGCTTCTGCGATTTCATCAGAGAAGTGCTCGCTGAGACTGGCCTTGCCCCGCAATATCTTGAACTTGAACTGACAGAAAGCCTACTTCTGGCCAACGCAGACGTGATGCTATCGGTCGTTCAGGAATTAAAGGCTATCGGGTTGACGCTCGCGATTGACGACTTCGGGACTGGCTATTCCAGCTTCGCCTACTTGAGACAATTTCGGGTCAGCAAGCTTAAAATCGACCGCTTATTTGTCCGGGATGTCGCGGTAAGCCCTGACGATGCAGCGATCACAACTGCGATCATCAGCATGGCGAAAAGCCTGAGTCTCAAGGTGATTGCCGAGGGCGTCGAAGACGAAGCACAATTGTCATTCCTGCGGGCACATCAATGTGACGAGATTCAGGGCTACTACTTCAGCCGGCCATTGGCGGTTGACAAAGTTGCCGACAGCCTGCGTGGCGCCTCGGGATGCACCTTGTCCGCAAACCTAGGGGCGTGATGGTGGCGCGATGCAAGAATAAACTGCGGTGTTGGGTTCTCAACAAATCGCTTATAAGGGGTGCTCTTTGACTATGGCAATCGCTGTTGCGCTTCTGGTGTCCGCTGATCCAGTCACAATTCAGCAGATCGGCCACGCCTTACAAGATCTGTCTATTTCGCCCGATATCTGTCAGGAAATGCCAGCGTCGATTCGCTTGTTGAACTGCCGAAAGTTCGATGCCGTTGTCGTTGATCTCCAGCTGGGAGAACAGTCCGGCCGTGTTCTTAACGAGGTACATCTCTCCCCATCAAATCGAACGGCGGTGACGTTTGCCATCAGTGGCAGTGACCCGAGAACTACGTCCGCCTTGCGTCAGAGATCAAGTTTTGTCTTCGAAAGACCTCTCTCGGCGCTGTCCATCAGCAGCACTCTCAAGCCTGCTTACGGATTGATATTGAGGGAACGGCGGCGCTATTTCCGTCACCCGGTCACTGTTCCCGTCACCATCCTGAGACAGGGCATGCCGGAAGTTCTCTGCCATAGCGTGAACATTAGCGAAGGTGGCATGGCCGTGAATACGTTGGTTCCGCTCACTGCCAGTGAAGACGTCCGGGTTCGGTTCACTCTACCCGACCACGGAGAGCCATTCGTGGCAGAATCGAGAATCTGCTGGTGTACAACGGGCCATCTTGGCATTCGCTTTGTCTCTTTGTCGCAAGAGCACAGCTCTGAACTACAGGAGTGGCTATCAAGAAGGCTGGAAGAGATGCTGCCGGAATTCGTTAGCGAGAAATTCCAGACAAAGGAACGCTCTTCTATAACGGTCTTGAGCGATTAAAAAGCAGGACAGGAGGACGGGCGAGGCGTCATTGGTGAGACCAGGGAACGGCACTGAACGCGATACAGCGATGTCCACTCTTGAACACTTCTGATCGTTATCTTGAAGGAACAGGCAAGACCCAGTCTGCGACACTTCGATTATTTATTTTCAAGACTGTGCAATTCTGAACAGACAGACCTCCCACAGGGGCGATCATAAATTGTACGAATTGTAGGAGAGGCGGAGGAACTGATGCGGCTCTCCCCACCGTCCGCCTGTTCCTTTAGTGGCGCAGCCAAAGGGACTGCTGCGCCACTGTTTTGTTGAGGGTGTTATGCTGGTGAACAGAATACTCTCGCCGATCCGTCGTCCGATCGGAAAAAGCGCGCTGACAAACCCAAGCCGCCTGAGCCTCTCGTCACAAAACCGAAGGCTACGTTCCAGTGGCCGCTAGATTGTCGATGGTCGTTCGTTGATTACAAAGCGGACAGCGATAGGTGCTTGCCCATTCGTGAGGTAAAGTTTGACTCGTACTCCCAAGTACTTGTTCGTCATCCCATCGCTGCCGCCAGCAATCGGGTGGATTTGATCCCCGACTCGGAGTTCGTGCGCTCGAGTCCCTTGGCTGGTGTGTTACCGATCATCGCAGTCCGCTTTTGGCCCGGCGCCGCGATTTGCAAGAATCGACAATCCAGTTACGCATTTTGCGTAGAAGGTACGGTCACCACATCCCGGCCGCGCTCTTTGGATTCATAAAGGCATTGGTCCGCGATTTTAAGCAACTCGCCGGATGTTGAACCGTTCTCCGGAAACGCAGCTACGCCCACCGAGAGCGTGAGCTGTCCCAGCGACTGCTTCTTATACTGCAGCCGCAGGCTCTTTACTTCCAGGCGCAGCGTGTTCGCACGGATAGCCGCGTCCTGAGAAGTTGACTCAGGCAGGATAATCGCGAATTCCTCGCCACCATAGCGGCAGCATATGTCGGTGGCGCGAAAGAAATTGCGAAACTGATCGGCCAGGGACTGAAGCACCAAGTCTCCCGCATCATGGCCGAAAGTGTCATTGAATCTCTTGAAGTGGTCGAGGTCGAGGAAAAGAACGGCGACCGATTGCTTCTTGCGAGCTGCCAATTGCAGCTCTCTTTCGAACGATTCCTCCAGAAATCGCCGGTTGAACAGGCGAGTCAGGGGATCACGAATCGACTGCTCACGAAGGGTTTCGCGCAACTGCAGACTAGCCAACGAAAGGGCGATCTGTGAGGCTGCACTGATGGCTAATGGCTGGTGCGAGTCCCGAAAACTCTCGTTGGCAAACTCGTATCGAAGTTCCGCTGAGCTCTGGAATTCCAGAAGCAAGACGCCAATCGTGTTTCCCTGCGCCACCATGGGCACGCATAGAGACTCATTCGTTGTACTCTCGTTCAAATGTCGGCAGCCGATGTCAGTTCCCGGATGCCCACTCCAGTGAGGTTGACCTCGACGGAGAGACCAGCATGCGTCGGGAGGAAATGTCGGCGCTAATATGTCTTTTTGCCCCCACCGAGCTGTTGCTTCGATAAGGTCTCGCGACGATCTGAACAAATAGAGCGCTCCAGAAGGAGCGGCAGGGAAAAGCTTCTGCATGGACTTGGCAACGACGGCGCTGGCCTCCTTGACCGTCCCACTACACGCCAGCAGAGATCCCATTTCATTCAACAAGCCCGTCTGCTTTGTGCGGAGTTCCAACTCCTTCACCAGGCGGTGCAACGACTCGGCATGTTGCCGCTGCGCTTCACCCGTCCTGATCTGGTCCGAAATGTCCTCATAGATCAAGTAGGCGCCCACTACCTCACCGCCGACGAACAGCGGAACTCCATGAAGCGCCAGGTCAAGAGTCTTTCCGTCCCTTCTTCGCTGCCGGACAGTTTTGTTCAGGGCCTTTCCGGAAAAGATCTGACGAATCAGTTCCGTGGAATCGGAAGCCTCATCGTCGGGTACTCCTACTCGGTTGATGTCGATCGAGGCAAGCTCGTTCCGCTCGTACTGAAACAGCCTCTCGAAAGCGGAATTCGCCAGTTCGACCGCGCCTCGCCGATCAAGAACGATGATTCCCAGCGGGCTATTTTGTATGAGCGAATTCAGAAATGTAGTCTGTTTATTCAGATCAATGGTCAGGCGGTGTCGCTCGCTGACTTCGGATCCCACGATGAGTCCCACCGCGGACAGCACCATCATAAGCAGGGCGACTCGGTTGAACACGACTGCGCTGGGTGGGAACAAATGCATCGCGACGACAATTCCAAAATTCAGGGCCAACAAACCGGTGACGACGCGCCGGATTCCCTGCCGCATCGCGATCCAGACGATCGGAATAAAACTCAGATAGAAATGATCGTACCGCCCCCCCTTGAATCCAAACATTATCAGGAGGACGCCGAGTATCGTCAACGCTTGGCCGGAAGCTTCCGCGAGCACACCAAAAGTGGCTTTCGGTACGGTGGAACGCGCTCCGGCGGGGTGCAGCAGGAAAGGAGTGGGTGTTAACCAACTCCGAACATGTGGAAAGACATGGACGAGAAGAAACGGAGCGATACCTACCAGGCCGATTGCGTCACCCAGAAACCAACCCACCGCGGAAGACCTGTATTCACCGCGGGCAATGCTGTGATCGGCGATCAGGGATACGACACCAAAAATCGTTGCTCCTGCTGCCGCGGTCGCGCTCAGCATAACGTAGCGGACCACATCCCGACGGCGACGCAGCCCCAGATCGATTTGCGTGGGCCCGCGCAATATGTAGGCTGCCGCGCCATAACAGAGAGCGCTCCCCGCGGCACCGAGGGTATTGCTGAAGGATATGAGCGGCTGTCCGTAAATAGCCTTGCCAGCGAGAGCCTCGGAGCAAAAGACCAACAGGGCATACCACGGGCTTACACCCAACAGGAGCGCCATTACCAGGCCGATGGCGGGATACCAGGTAATGAATCCAAGCCGAGAGATAAGAATAACCTCCGGCCGGTTCAGCAGCAGGTATAGCAGCACGAACGAAAGGGAAACAAGCGCGTGACGAAAGATCAGGCCTCGAGAATGCATGCGGAGAATCTCTGTGAAATCAGTGCCATCGGCTTGAAACTATTCGTGACGTTCGCCCAGATGACCATCCTAGACGTGGAGATGACTCTCAATCGTGCGGAAAGGGATAAATGCTTGCTGTTCAATAGCCTTCACAACACCGCTGCCACGGTAGTCGACGATACCGTCGCCCGCTCGCATCCTAACGGGGTCAAAAACGGTGGATGTTCGGTCGGCTGAGCCGAAACTGTGTCGATTGTCGAGATAATATCACCATAGCATTCAGAGGGCCAATTCTCAATGATAGAAATGGACATGACGGAAATGGCTGCTTTACGAGGCAGCGACTGAGGCTTTGCACTTGAATCCCCATCGCGTCTTCGTCGCAAAGGGATTGGATGGAGAGCGTTCTGTTGGAGATGGACCGAATTGTAGGATCGGGACTGTCCTATACCCGGATTCTTTTCGTCATTCACTCGTCGCTCCTCGTGCCCCCTGCCGACGCGCACGGTAGGTCCGAGACTTCGGCTTTCTTGCCTTCTCCTTACATGCCTCATACTTAGATCCATGTTCTCGCGCAAAGTCATTAATGCCTTAAATGTCTCAGGGATTCGCGGTTGAAACAGTCTCTGGCGGCCGTGCTTCTGGTGTTGAGTTTGGCCGGGCCGGCCGCTGCTTGGAAGCTTACCTCCAAGGCCACGCTTCCCTTGCGAACTAAAGAAGTACGCTTGCACGACATCGCTCACCGACATCTCGACCCATTCCAGCAGTTTCCAGAATCCTTCCCGCTTCAGGTCGCGGTACTTTGGACCCGTCCCGACCCCGATCCTGAAAATCCTCTTGCACTCGTGCATTCGCTGAAGGAAATGGGCATTCCTTTTTTTATCACTCGCGATTTTGCACAAGCTCTCCGCCATCACTTAGTCATTCTCTACCCCAGTGTGGATTCACGCACTTTTACCCAGCCTCAAGCCGAACAGCTAACGACGTTCGTACGACAAGGTGGATTTATTTTCGCGCAGAACGTGTTTTGGGGAGGCATTCAGTCGCTCTTCGGTTTTCGCAGCTTCGCGCCTTCGCGCAAGCGTTATCACCTCGCGTTTTCGGGCACGACGGATCCGGTCATGAAGTATCTGAATCGCCCAGAGGAACTCGAAGTTAGTTTGGGAAGCGATCACTTCCCCGAAATTATCTGGAGTAACGGATATGTTCCTGATACCGGAGCCGAAGTGCTGGCGCACTTTGACGACGGCACCGCCGCGCTGCTGATGAACTCGATTGGCAAGGGAAAGGTATATCTCCTCGGACTGAGTTTGCTTGATGTCGTGCTGCGTAGTCAGAACAATCGCGACTATCAGGCCGAGCGCCACTATGTGAATGCTTTCGAACCCGGCGCGGACATTTGGCTGCTGATCCTAAGGGCCTGGTACGAGAACTACGCCCAGGATTGGGTGCGCCTGGCGACAATCCCCGGAGGCCAGCAGTCCGCCCTGCTGCTCTCCCATGATGTGGATTGGGAGAACTCGTTTGCTCCCGCTCTCGACTTTGCGCGTATCGAGAAGGCGAATCAAGCCAAAAGTACTTTTTTCATACAAACTAAGTATGTCGACGATGCCAACAGCAAAGCTTTCTTTTTCGAGCCCAACCTCGAAACGCTTCGACAACTGAAATCAGGTGGCTCGACGGTTGGCAGCCATTCCATCATCCATTCACGAGGCTTCAACAAGTTCGACCTGGGCTCGGGTCATGAAATCTACCCCAGCTACCAGCCTCGCGGACTGGGATTCGATACCGCCTCGGGGGCCACCGTGTTCGGCGAAGTTCGAGTGAGCAAGGAATTGTTGGACGGAGAAATCCCCGGTCAAGATACGATATTTTTTCGTGCCGGGCATCTGCGCGTTCCATATTCTCTGCCCGAGGCGCTTGAACGGTCCGACTATCAGTTCGACTCATCGTTCACCGCCGATGATGTCCTCTCCAACTTTCCTTTTGCGCTTCCTCGCGACATGGGTTTTGAGGAGGACAGCGAGATCTATGAATTTCCGGTGACGATCGAAGACGAGGAATCCCCCGGCTTTGCTAAACGAGTGCCGCAGGCTTTGAAGGTGATCCTCGCCAACGCTGAAAACGGAGCCGTAAGCGTGGTGTTGATTCACTCCAACGAATCCCACCTGAAAGCTGCAGCCGAGGAAGAGTTACTTCGCCAACTCCCTGCCGATATCATAAAAACCGACATGGTGAGTTTTGCAACATTCTGGCGCGCTCGTGATCGTCTTCAATGGACCGTGACCGCCGCCTCCATGCCCGCGCAAGTCGTGCTGCAAGTGAAGTCCCATGATTCTGTGACCGGGCTCACCTTCGAATTCCAGCGTCCCATAGCGACAGTTACAGGCGGCGCGATACTGTCCCCGGATAACCGCCACGTTGTTCTGCAAGAACTCGGGCCCGACGACAGCGTTTCGATTCGCATTCACTACTTGTACTGATCTGCTTGGGCAATTGCAGAAGATCGAAACACTCCATCTTTCTCCGCACGTAGGTCCGTTGGGCTTGTGTAACTTACGCTGGAAGCCACTTAAGGCCACAATCATTAAAGAGAGTAATGACGGTGTATCGCCGCGCCCGGGCTACGTTCCATCCGTTGTGTCCTTTCCTAAATTGATTTACTTCCCGCTGGACTGGAGCCGTGCGCTACAGCCGCTGGCTTCGGATCGAACGGATCAACTTCCGTTGGTTTTATCGTGACAGTGTCTAAAAAGAAATCTATTCACCAACCCCTCGAGCTATCTCAAAGGGCTGCTATCGCGGCTTTGCTGGTACTCGTTTTCGTGCAGCTTCTTGCCGGGCAAACCATTGACGAATGGCAGCTACGAGTTCGCAATGAAGTTGAGAACCAGCACATCGATGCCGCTCTTAGCATCGTAGAGCAACGCCTGGCCAACGCACCTGAAGACCTGGAAGCTCGCGGTTGGCGTGGACGATTGCTGGCCTGGAAAGGCCGCTGGTCTGAGGGAGAAGCCGATTTTAAACTTGTCCTGGATAAATTCCCGAATGATACCGAGATTTTGACCGCGCTCGCGGACGTCCTTCTCTGGCAACAGAACTACATCGAAGCTTTGCGGACACTCGACTATGCTAGAAAAATTGCCCCCGCGGACCCTGAGATTCTTTCCCGCCGCGCTCGAGTGCTGGCGCTGTTGGGCCGTACTCCCGAGGCGCGCTCGGAATATCAACAGACTCTTCAGTTCGATTCGCAAAATAAGGATGCGAGAACCGGTCTGGCGGGCCTGAGCGAAAACACCAAACACGAACTGCGCATCGGTGAAGACGTCGATTTCTTCAACTACGCCAACAGCGGCCAGACCCAGGGCTTTAGCCTCGCTTCCCGGTGGAACCAACGATGGTCCACCGTCTTCGGCCTCAACACGTATCAACTGTTTGGCCAAGATGCCGTCAAGTTCCTAGCCAGCGGCACCTTCCACGTCAGGACGCAGGATTGGATCAGCGTGGGCAGCGCTGTTGCCAGTAGTCAGAGCGTCGTGCCCACCAACGAAGCTTTCTTCACCTATGGGCACGGCTTCCGAATGGAAAATCGTTGGCTCCAAGGACTGGAAAGTTCCTACCAGCAACATTGGTTCTGGTATCAAGGCGCGCACGTGCTTACCCTGAACACAAGTCAGGTTGTCTATCTTCCTCGCGAGTGGACCTGGTCACTGAACCTGACTGGCGCTCGCACCGGTTTTGTGGGCACTTCCGTCGGGTGGACGCCATCCGGCTGGACCAAACTGGGATTCCCTCTGCAACATCGAGTCACCGGCAACCTTTTCTTCGCTGTGGGCAGTGAAAACTTCGCCCAGATTGATCAGATCGAGCGCTTCTCCGCCCACGCTGTTGGGGGTGGGTTGCGTTATCAGTTTGCCGCCCGTCAAGACATCAACGGATATGTCGCCCGCCAGGACCGCAACCAGGGTCAAACGGATACCAGCCTTGGACTGAGTTATGGAATCCATTTTTAACGGAATCGAAAAACTCGGGCCGGCGGGCCTGGTCTTACAATCGATTCTAGTCTCGCTGCTGGGAATCTTTCTCCTGGTTGGATTCATTGTGCTGCGACGATGGTACCGCGCCCGCTACTTCCGCAGAAGGAATGAGCGCACCGTCGCTTTGCGCTCCCACTGGGACGAAATTCTCTCAGGCAAGATCTCCGCCGAAGACTGGCGCTTCGATCCGCTCGATTGCAACATCGTCGAATCTATTCTGCTCGACAGCATCGAGATGTCGTCAGCCGATAAACTGCCCCCGCTGCTGGATTGTCTTCGCGTCAGTGGATTGCTCGACATGCGAATTTACCAAGCGCGAACTTCCCGCGGATGGAAACAGCGAACCGCGCTACTGACCTTGGGCCGCACTCGCGCGGTGGAAGCAATCCCTGCTCTCGCCGAAGGATTGGATTCGCGATTGCGCGAAACTCGTATTGCCGCGGTCCGTGGCCTTGGGCGCACCGCCTGCACGGAAGCCGCCATCCCGATTCTCGACCGCATCTTGACCGGACAGTTCGATGCGCCGGAACGTTCTTTGAAAAATGCTCTGGTAAATTGTTGCCGTGCCCACCCCCAGGTACTGGTCAACTACGTCGAGCACGCCAACGGACCAGTTCGCGAGTTGCTGGCACGCGTGCTCGGCGAGTTGGCCTCGCCTGAGCTCGGCGAGGAGTTACTGGTGCTGGCGGTAGATCCTTTACCGGAAGTACGCGCTTCAGCCGCCCGCGCTCTCGGTAATACCAACACTCCCTATGGTCTGCCTGCGCTCCACACTTTAGCCTCCGATCCAGAATGGTTTGTTCGTCTGCGCGCCGTGGTAGCGCTGGGACAGATCGAGAACATCGACAAGATCAAGATCCTGGTGCGCGCCCTCTGCGACGCCAACCGTCACGTTCGTCAGCGCGCCGCATGGGTACTGGCTCGGATGGAGCCGCAACTCGAGCAGATCCTCGAGGATGTCGTCGCCACCAGAGACGATTATGCCTTGCAATCGTTTGTCTCCGAACTCGAGCGTTCGGGTGCCATCGAGAAAATTGTCAGCACTTTCGATGGTTCCGATTATCACTCCGACGAGACTACCTTGATGGAAGTTGTGACACAGGCAAGAAACCAAGTGGAACTTACCGGCAAAGCGGCGGCAGTCGCGGCTGGGGCGCACTGACCTTGCATTTTCTCGCCATCTCGAACGATATCCTGTTCCTCTACTACGTGCTGTCAAACGTCATTTACCTTGCACTACTCATTGTTGCGATTGTCAAAAATGTTCGCCACAGTCATCGTCTTGGTAGTCAGCGTCTGGAGTTGATGAAAGCCTCTCCCTTCACTCCGCCCATCACTCTCATCGTTCCCGCGCACAACGAGGAACGCTCCATTGTCGGCAGTGTCGGAGCTCTGCTCGGACTCGAATATCCCAGCCTCGAAGTTATCGTCGTCAACGATGGATCGAGCGATGACACCATGGAAAAGCTGAGACAAGCCTATCGGCTGCAGGTCGCCCGCATACTCTACATTGCCGACATCGCCACCGCACCGCTTCGCTCCATCTATCGCAGTCCCCTGGACTCACGCCTGTTCGTTCTCGACAAGGAAGCTGCTGGCTGCAAAGCTGACGCCATCAATGCCGGAATCAACGCCGCCACCAGTCCTTACGTTTGCGTGGTCGATGCTGACTCAATTCTCGAAAAAGAATCTCTTATTCGCATCATGGCGGGAGTCTTCGCCGATCCCGGCCGGGTGATCGCGGTGGGCGGCATCGTGCGCGTCTTGAACGGCTCCCGCGTCGTCAACAATCAGATCGAGGAAGTCCGTCTCCCCAAGAGTGCGATTGAAGTCATGCAGGTCATCGAATATCTGCGGGCCTTTCTGGTCGGCCGTGAAGCATGGGCGGGATTCAACATGCTCCCCATAATTTCCGGAGCATTCGGAGTCTTTCAGCGTGACCTGGTCATGCAAGTCGGAGGCTTTCGCACTCACGCCGTCGGGGAAGACCTCGATCTCGTCATCCGCATGCACCGCCGACTGCACGAGGAACACCGCTCCTACCACATTGACTTTATTCCCGATCCTACCTGTTGGACCGAAGTTCCCACGGACTTGAAATCGCTTGCCCGGCAGCGCGCACGCTGGCACAAAGGTCTCATCGACACACTTTGGCCCAATCGCGACATGCTTTTCCGCGCCCGCTACGGGCGCGTCGGCTGGCTTGTCCTTCCTTATATGTGGGTCTTTGAATTCTTCGCACCCATCATTGAGGTCGTCGGATATTCCACCATCATCCTCGCTCTGATCTCAGGAGTACTGAGCAAGTCCTTCTTCCTGCAATTCCTTTTGTTCGGCTACGCCTTTGCCACGCTGATTTCCATCGGCGCGGTGCTGCTCGAAGAAATGACCTTCCGCCGTTACAGTGACTGGCGCGAAGTCGCACGCCTTCTGATCTACTGCCTGTTCGAACACTTCCCCTACCGCCAACTTACAATGGTCTGGCGGCTCCAAGGCATCTGGCAATACCTCCGCGGAGACCTGCAATGGCGATCGATGAAACGAGTCGGAATCTCCACCGAAGCGGACGCCTGATCCGCTATCTTGTTGACAGCAAACCGAAATCGATCTTCGGTCCTACATCAAGGGACATCCCGACTTCAGGAAGTGGGTGAGGGCATACTGCAGGAATGGGTAAAGGGCCGACCACTCTCACTTCAAGCCGGCTAACGGTTTGTATCACCGTGTTGGGATTCAGAGCGCAGCCTGCTTCGCCTCCCGCTAGCGAGGCCGCCTCTAGCTCAGAACGTTCAACCACAAGAGACAGCCCCTCCTGGGTAGCTGTGCCAGGACACCGGACGACCGACGGGCGCGAATGAAAGGCGGGGCAGGCGCTCGACGGCGAACAGTCCACCACGCCGCCCATGCAGCGCTGCGCATCGGTGAGAAACACCTTGCAGTCGAATCTCTGGAACCTGGAGTTGATCGGGAAGAACAACAGGCGCGAATAACACAACACCGCCGAAGCGGTCCGCGCCGGGTACAGCTAGCCTGCCTTGGCAAAGAGATGTCAACGAAGCCAGGCCAGATCTAAAAGTGGGGTAGCGGTGTTCCAGTCAGCGCCGATTGGATAACAGTGCCCGCGTAAGCCAGGTCTGCTGACACCGGGGTAGTGAAGGACATTGATTCGCGCCAGTTCTCCGGAGCCTCGGGATGGACGCCGGTGAAGATTACAAATCCGCTGCCGGATTGGCCTTCGATGATCGCCGGGGTACCATCGGGAAATTTGGCGACCACAGCGCCCCACCCTGAAAGCTGGGGACCGTCCTGCCAGTACATATCCAGCGTGGCGCCACTAGGAAAAGAAATGTCGACCGGTTCCACATGGATTCCCTTGTATTCATCGGCGTAAAAGTCGAACGACACGCCTGCAGTGAGATCGACTCCGTTGTAAGTGGAATATCCGCCAAAGAAAGCGCCGGCACAAATTCCCAGATAATGCACACCGTAATCCTGCACCGCACCTCGGATCATCGATGCAGTGTCTGCGGTGAGATTTTCACCGATGGTGATCGAGTTCCCGCCGGGGATGATTATCAGCTTGTATCCTGCCAGCTGCGGTTCGGTCATTGCATTCAATCGGGTTGAGTCTGCAGTGGCATAGCCGACGCCCAAAGTGCCGAGAACCGCTTCGACCGCCGAGACATCTGAGGAGGTGCCTGCTCCGTTGTAAAGAAGGACAGGTTCGGCTGCGGGTATCGCAGGTGGTAGCGCTGCAGGTGGTAACATCGCAGCCGACTGCTCACTTTTGGATCCGCATCCGGTGAAGCTGATTGGGGCTACGAGCGACGCGATCACCAGGATCAAGCGCGGTGTGCTCGCAACCACTCGAATAAAACAGGAATGCACAACCCTGCCTCAGATAGTCCAGCACATTTAGACGGGAGGCGCTTCAGTAAACGGGTAGGGCGCAGGGCGATCGTCATCCTGTTCGCTCCCTCGCTCGCGGGCTATAAGTGGATTTTCGTTCCTGCTGCTAAAGGAAGTCAAGGGCGGGGAACGAGGATTCTCAGTCAATGCATTGTGAAACCGGCATGCCCCAAGTTTACCTGAGGCCATGAAAATGGATTCCCGAGTGCCCGGTGTAGACTTTGTGCCCGGAGCCCGGGAAGGCCGAAGGTCTATGTGGTGTTTTGACCCCGCTTATGAAACTGGTCCGATTGGCGCTGAACCTAAGGATGGTGCCCGAGAGGCCCGAGAGGCAAAGTTCATAAGATTTTGCGACAGGTATCGGAGACGAGCCGCCCTACACGACCTTCCCCGTGCCGGCGCTAAACCATTTTTCTGAGATCATACCGCTTCGAACAGAAGCGACTTAACTCTGGAAACACATGGCTTGCTTTTTCCTTAGAGATCACGTCAGTCACACCCGCTGCCACGGCTCCTCCGACGCTCGTTCCCAGTATTGAAGCAAGATGCGGGAATGGGAGATTGAATCGCCTCTTTTAAGTGATGACGTGCCCGAGATTACCACGTAGGTACTGTGTGCAATTGTGTACGAGCTTTATTGACCATCCAAGCCAGATTTCCGAGCCGTATGATTTAGCCTCTCTTTAAAGGAGAACGGCATTCCAAGGCAAATTGATCGTGCCGAGGCGACAAATGGCGAAACAAACTCTCGGTTTCAGTTCCACAGTTTTCCGCAAGAAGTTCCGTAATGGGATGAGTGAGCAGAACTACCGAGACAACGAGATCATTTTTTCGCAAGGGGATGCAGCCGATGCTGTGTTCTACATCCAGAGCGGAACCGTGAAACTCACCGTAGCCGCCACGCGCCGCAAGAAAGCCATAATCGCCGTCCTGCTGCGGGGTGGCTTTTTCGGCGAAGGCTGTCTGGGCGGACAAACTCACCGGATTTATACGGCGAGGTCAATTGGGCAGGCCCAAATCACTCGCCTGCAAAAGGAGAGCACGATACGTTCGCTCAAGCGAGACCCGCAGTTTGCACAGCTGTTTGTTGCATATCTTCTTTCCCGCATCATTCGAATCGAGGAAGACTTGGTCGATCAATTCTTCAATTTCAGCGAAAAGCGACTGGCGCGGGTCCTGTTGCTGTTTGGGCAAATAATCAAAGAATCAAAGCCGGAGCATCCTCTAAAAGTGAGCCAAGCAACCTTGGCGGAGATGGTTGGCACCACCCGCGCCAGGGTAAGTAGATTTATGAATCAGTTCAAGAAGAATGGTTTCGTCAGCTACAACGGCAGCTTGCAAATAAATAGCGCACTTATCATCGGCTTTCTGGAAAGTCGGCCCATGTCCGTTAACAAATAGGCGTAGACCGGGCCAGATGGGATTTCCCCTTTTCGAAGGTTGGTCTAATTTTGCCACAGATGCGCGGGGGGTTGTGGCAACATCTCGACCCATGAAAACACAACTCAGCCTAAAAAAGATACTCACCGTCCGTTGTCCGACCTGTGGAGCCGCTCCGGGGGAGAAGTGTGAGCTTACGAGCGGCCAGCCGCGCACCGATCCGCATCGTGACCGACGCTTGGTTGCAGCGGATTCCTGAACCCATCATCCTGCATGCGGGCCTGCTACCATCGCCGCATGTTCAATTTTGGGAAACCGAAAACAGCTGGCGACTGGATGGTTCACGTCGCGGGGGCCATTGTCGCGATATTCCTTGTCTGGTGGATGCTTCGGATGTTCGTACTGTGAATCTGTTCATTCAGGTTCCCCAGCCTCCGGCATAAGCTTCTGGCGACGATGCTTCGCCTCTTTTTTGGCATCGTTCCCTAGCTTTTGTTGCGTGACTCGCTTGGATTCAAACGAGAAAAGTTTCCAGCACTTGCCATCTTTATCGACGAGAACTGGATGGATCGCCTGCCCTGTAAATGACGGGATGGCGCGCGCCCAAAAATGGCCCGCCGAAACATTGGAATGCATCACGCGAACTTCCCACGAACCCGGGAACCGCCTCCACACTTCATGCGCTATGCAAGTTCCAATTCCCCGTCTCCGGTATCCGCGAATAACGAAGAACTCCGCCATATCCCAGACAATTTCATTTCCAGACAGTTCCGACCCTCTCGTCACTAAAACCAACCCTGCCAATCTGCCCGCCACTGTGACAAGAAACGGATGTCGGTCAGGCTCGCTCCAGTAAAGGGGAAGGCCCTTGTATCCAAACCTGCCATCCGGTCCAAGATCCAAATCTTGGAACTCGCTGAAGTCGTTCCCGTACAACTCAAGCAGGTTAGCCAGGATCGGCTCCTGCTCTGAAGCGGCAGGAGTAACTTCGATATGCGCGGATGTCTTTCTTGCGCGTTCTGTCATTCTAGAAATGTAATACGCTGGGCCAAAATCAGTTCCAAAACAATTGTAGTGGTAGTTTTCGTAATGCTCTTAGCTGTCGGAAACAGGCGTTAGATGGGATGAGTTCTACATGGCGCCCAGCCCCACAACGATTAATGAAAACGGGAAGCGTTGGCGGTATGCTGTGCCGAGGCGTGCGGTCCAGAGGTCTTCGACCTTACTGGTGCTTGAAAGCCCGAGGATGAGTTTGACCCAGGACGCGCTTTGGCACAACGGACTGTAGCCTCTTCGTGAGAAGCACGCGAGAAAGATTCACGCTATCAGCGCGTCCTGGATCACACGTCAATGGAGGTGTAATCATGGACGGGCTGCATTTCGAGATGTTGAGGTTTGGATGTACATAAAAGCTCGATTTCTGCTTGCATTTTGTTGCGTGAAGCGAGACGAGTGCAGAAACACCAGCGTCGTTTTGGTGAAATGACCCAAGATCTGCGTGAGCTTGCCGAATGGCTACGGCAGGGTCGCCGTGACTCAGGTAGCGTGACCTGACACGAATGCGGGCGAGTCTGTCCTAGGAAGTTTCGCGCATCAGTAGTCGAATTCAGACGGTACTAGAAGACGCAAGCGTAAAACTGGCGAGCGTGGCGACGTCAAGGGCGTCCCGCACGGGACGTTCATCTGGACCCTTGACAGCTCTGCACGTCACTTCATCCTTGAGCTGTGTTGGCGGCTTCCCAACGCTTCCGAACTGCTTTCCTCGAATCATTTTCGTTCGTTCCCAGAAGTCAGTTGATCGGCGCACCTTTGCGTTTCTCAAAGTCTTGCTCGCAACCACCACTTTGTATCGGCCGCGGCGTTGACTGTGGGGATGACACGCCGACTGTGTGATTCGCCG